>Ga0222715_10002268_pt1 | contig 17730 bp, 29 predicted proteins | sample C33_9DmetaG_FD_165056 | JGI IMG/M metagenome (GOLD analysis project Ga0222715, IMG submission 165056) | Estuarine water microbial communities from San Francisco Bay, California, United States - C33_9D | ecosystem: Environmental > Aquatic > Marine > Unclassified | place: USA: California... | reverse complement strand
CACACCCTTGATAACTTCTAATTGTTTCTCGTGCTTCTCATCCATCTGTTGCATCAAGAGCTTTAAGTCTTGGTCGCGAGCTTTTAATGCCTGCTCACCCTGTTTGTTTCTCAGCTCAACCTCATACTGCTGCATCATTTGCTGTTGCTGAGTAGCTATCGCTTGTCCTTCCTGAATCTTGGCTTGCATATCTTGGAGCTGCTTTTGCGCGTTAGCAATAAATGGTACTGCTTCTTCTGGAATGCCATCCATTTCATCCATCATGATTATTTCAGGCGGCAACAATGCTTTTAATCGTTTGGCAATATCATCAGCGCCATCCCAATCCATGTTTTTAGCAACTAGGTCACCGATTAAACCAGCCGCCTCTGGGAAAGCAGTGACTAGGCTCATCATGTTAGAAACTGATTCTTTTCGTTTGGTTGTGTATGAAGCGCCAACCTCAACAGTCAGGTCGTACTTACCTTTAGATATGTCGTAAATCTTTTCAATGCCTTGTTCTTGGAAGGTTTGATTGATAGGCACATTCTGCACCGATTCATCAAAGCCCATAATCCGAATGACTCTTTCTTGGCCATATACCTCTGGTATTAAGTCCAGAAGAACCCTGCCACAATAACGCATAGCACGAGACAAATTATCAACAAAATGGAAGTTACTTGTGTCACTTTCGATTTTTCTAGCATCAATTGCTACTCCAGCAATTTCATTAGATTGCTTACCAAGTCCGGCGTTTTGAATACCCACAATGTCGCGCATGTCGGCATCAGCCGCTTGCACTTCCATCAGTGCGCCTTGAGATACTTGCGGCGGCGGCTCTCTTGATGGTCTTTCGTCACCATCGTATTGAAGATATGGGTGATTCTGTACGTTAGCAGTTGCCCACTTCTCTGCGTCAGTATCAAACGCGCCTTCTCTGCCGATGTAAGGAGACTTAGGCTGTAGTGCTACAGTTTCTGTACACGCTGTTCGCCAGTAGTTGTAATTTCTCTGACTATCCAGCACATCGTAAAACATAGATTTAAACTCGCGTTTACCGTCTATATAAAAATCTTCACCATAAACCGGTATGATAGGAATATAGCGGCCGCGCCATTCCTGTACTTTCAAGATATCGGTGTTCGAGAATAGATACTTTCTGACCTTATAGGTTTTAGTGGGTCGCTGTGAAATTATTTGTAAATCCACACCAAGCATCGTTAGTTCTTCTAGCTTTTCCTCATAGTCTGAGAAAAGCATAATTGTGCCATCGCTCAACTTGATTAGGTTGTCATCAACTTCCTCTCTATCCCACGCCGTCACCAATAGAACATCATCGCCAACATTCCATGCGGCATTAAAATCTTTAGCTGAACTTGAGGCCTTCTTGTCTGGATATTCTTTTTCAAACTGAGCAAGACTAATTGGGTCGTTTTCGACAAAGCAGCGCATCCAATCGCTTGCATCGCAGGCTTCCGAGTAGATATCACCATAAACTTTTGTGGCATCTACTATTCGCTTGAAGCAAATATCTTCCTCAAACTGGTCATAGCTTGCATAGTCAACGTCTATTTCCCAAAAGCCCATAGAGCAATAAACAGCACTCTCTAGCGCTGTGTCATAGCAAACTTCGGCATCCGATGTGTATTCGATGTTTCTGATGAGGCCATTCATAATCTTGGCCGTCTTTGGGTCTGCCTTATCGTCAGCCGGATGTGTCTTAATGCTAGGCTTGTTTTGGCGAGCGTCATTAATTACTTGCCGCGCAAAACTTGGGAGTTTGTTGATGGTTAAGCAGGGTCGTGATTCGCGGATTCTGTCGGTCTTGGCCTCGTCATCCCATTGCTCACCCATGCGAGAGAATTTAATCTCCTCCTGCATCTTTTCGTGTTTTTCTGACCAGTAATCGTAATATTCATCATACGATTCCATCAGTTCTTTGTGCGTAAGTTCTGCCATAATTTAATATAAAGATAAAATAATGTGTGCGATTAATAGTCCTGTTAATAAACCCCAGTAAAATTCTTGGCTCATGATTGCCAACTTTTGGATAGGCCGGAGCCTCTGAAATCTTTCTTTTTCTCCCTCTTTAAAAGAGCAGGGAATAGTTCAGTTGCTGCCCACACAAATGCGTCTGCGCGGTTAGGACTTTTCTCACCCTGATAGCCAGTGGTAGTAAAGTCCAGCAGCTCATCTTCCAGTTCAGGAAAGTGTCCTGCAAACCTAATCATGCCCTGTTCCATTAATGCCGATATCGGCTCAGCTCTAACTACCTTGCCTCTAGTTGCATCAACAGCCTTGTAAGGAACATTTCGTTTAGCAGTCTGAAGTACGCTTCTCACCATGCCGCCGCCATAGTTCTTTTCTGCCACTATTCGGTCAGCGTCATGTCTCTCAAACGCATTAACTGCAACCTTTCCCCATTTCTCAGGCGTACCCTTCATGGTTAAATCTTCAAGCAAATAGGCGTGTGAATCGGTGCCTAAGCCCATCACGACAATACCTATCATATCGCCGTCATTTTCCTCGCTATCAGAGCCTGATGGGTCAACGGCCACAATTACCCTGAGCATATCTGGCAAGTCTTGATTGACCCATCTTTGCGCCTCGATTGTCTCTATACTAAATAAAGCGTTTTCATTAGCTGGAATAAACTGGCCAAGTAAGAATCGCTTTCTGAGCCGTTCTGGTAATCCTTTCAGTGTGTCAATGTAACTATCGGGTAGATTCTCCAGATTATCCTCTGGATTCATCTGCAAACTTATGTAGTTATCAGGGTCTGGCAATAAATCTTTAGAGCCTGCTTCCGGTTGTTTTTTCTCTTTAAACAACTTGTATGACCAGTGCGCCTGTGTTGGCGGATTGCAGTCATAAAACAATTTTAAGTTTAGTGGATGGCCTGTTGCATCCACCATAGCCCTTTGTGCCAATCGAGTAACAGCCAAATGTCTTGAGCTGTAGGGAATCTGAGAACACTCGTTTAAATAAATGGTCGCGTATTCAGCGCCTAATATCTTTTCTGTTCTGTCCTTATCGTCTAATCCCGAGAACCAAATTTGAGACTGATTCGGAAACTCAGCGTAATAATCGGTTTTATCCATTCGGTATTCAATATGTGGATAAACCAGTTTCATAACCTTCGGAAAGGTGTCATTCACTATCGTTGCCTTCACATGGTTGAATCTGAACCTTAGTATTGCATGTCGAGACTCACTCGCCGCCAATGCTCTATTCACTACTGCTAAGACCAACAAGAATGTCTTGCCTGACCTTGAGCCGCCAAACAGCATAATGTGAATTGCTGTCTGTGATATTAAAGCCTTTGCCTCGCGCTGCTTGTCAGTGAGACTAAAGGAAATCGCCATCTATCCTCGTGGTTACTTGGCCAGATAAATTGGTTTCCTGCTTGTCGCTATAACCATGCTTGCCTAATACTAGCTTAACAATATTGCTGTTCATTGTGCCGGAAAGGCCACCATTGAGTAGTACCATTTCCTGTAATTGGTTACACGCAGCCAATATATCCGAAAATTCTTTATGGTAACTGGCGTGGTTTTCGTTTGCCCAATCATAAACTGTTGATTTCTTTAGATTTAGAGCAACACACATACCTACTAAACTTGGTATGACCTGATTGTGCTTCTTGTATCCACCATCAAGATACTTCCACGCATCATCAACTAGCTTTTGGCTAAATTTGCTTGGTCGGCCAGCAGGCATAAATTGAGTCCTCTCGGTTGCTCGTTGGTTGAAGTCAGTTCGGTTGATTGCTGACTGTGTTAAAAAAACTCACTCTCACAACTATCGGTACCGTAGGAGGCGGCGAAATGAGATAGCCTGAGAGTGAATTAATAATAAAAAAGGAATATAAGATGTCGCAGGGTAATGCTACCGCAACGCAAAATATTTACGTTTACCCCGAACCCAGTTTATTTAATTAACTAGCAATAGCAATAGTCTTTGTGTTTTCTGCAAAAAGCTCAATACTATACAGGGTAGGAGTTTGTAGTAAGCTGCTTACTACAAAATATTTTATTTATTTTTTTGCTCTAGCTAAGTCTCTCAACACCACGCTCTTAACCAACTCCTCATTGTCGTTATAGATGGTGTCATAAAACTTTGGCGGCTCGAACAGCTCGTTAGTGTCCTCGTAGTTTCTTGTTAATGGCCTGTCGCAGTAGATTAAATAATCTGGTTTGAATATGCGTCTTATTTTTTCTGTTGGCGCGACAAATGAGCAGATAACATTTTCCCCTTTTTCCCAATGCGGATAGGCTAGTTCGGCCATTCTCTGAGCTTGATTAATCCTTCCTTGCTCCGAGAAATCCCAATCTTTTGAGACAGCGCGAACTATATCTGCATCGTAGTGGTGACAATCTAAACCATTGGCCAATATTCTTGATATGTAAGTCTTTCCACTACTCGGTAAACCCATTACTAATATTTTCATAAAATATCTCCTATGTATTTTCTATCTGCTTAATGTTTAATTTAATCGGGTGAGAACCCAATTCTTTTATCAACACCCAAACCCTGTCATCTTTAGTTCGCGCAGTGATTACGCCCTCGAGCAGTTTGAGTGTGCCAGACGTAATTCTTACCTTGTCTCCAACCTTATAAAAATCCTGCTCAAGTCGAATAACATTGTCTTGTGATATCTTTTTTAAATCTTCAATCAGATACTCAGGCACCTCTGGTATATGGTTCCCAAACCTAACAAGACCACCTTGCACACCGTATGTGCTTCTTATGGGAGCAAAGTCATCTTTACCCATTGTTAGTTCAATAAATAAATATGTCGGGAATAAAGGTTCGTTCTTTTTGTTTTTTTTCTCATTTACGCACATTGGCAAAAACACATTGTAACCTTGCTTTTCCAATTCTCTCTCGGCCGTTGCTTCCATCTTGTGCTTAGTTCTTACGCAGTAGTATGGCATTTCAACTCCTTAACTTTTGATTTGTAAGTTTCAATAATTTGTTTAATGTCATCTATCCTGTAATGCTTTGGCTCATGTTTACTCTCTAACCACTCAACTTTTTCTAAGCCTATTTTTGCAATTAGGTTTTCTCGATATTGTTTAGAGACTGTGTAGTTTTTCTTGGTGTACTTACCAGCTCCAGCATTGCATGACTTTAATTGCTTATGAGCGTTCAGCTCCTCAAACCTTAATTCTGGATGACTACCAACCGATAGAAAATGACCACAATCCCAAAGACCACCTAACCAATCATTTGAATCTGGATAACGATTGCAGCAGATGCAAGGCAAGTCTTTATCTCTCAACCTGATGTACTCATTAAAAACCTTTTGCGCTTCTGCTTTCCACTGCGATAAAGTTTTTAAGTTTTGTTTTCTAATTTTTTGAATCGACTTATCAATTTTGATTTTTTGCTTTTCAGTCCGCTTGCCTGCCTGTATCAAGGCGCACTGCCAATTACAATCTCGCTGTGTTGTTTTTTTTGGCGTAAATAAATTGCCGCACTCTCGGCATTTTTTTTGTTTAATATTTTCCAAAACCAAACATTCCTGTTTTTGTCACAACCCGATTAGTGTTTGGGATTAACGCTACTTGCTGGACTTTATAAGCCTGTCTATATGCTTCCTCATCAAGTTTCGTTTGATACCATTTATTATGATTTGAATTGCCTTGAGAATGTTCCTGACAGTGCCTAGCGTATGCACTAATAGGTGTTTCACAAACTTCGCACCTGTGTATTTTTTTTTGTTTTTTTTGTTCTTCTGGAACCCTTCTTTTCTTATTCAAACACTCATTACAGTAATATCCGTTTTTACGAATCAACTTATCGTGCAAATAAATACCGCAACCTTCACCTTTGCAGATAGGTTTAAAATATCTTTTTCCCTTATTGTGAGGTGTCATCCGCCCTGTCTCCTGTTGGCGTTAATTGACCGCCAAGCCTCATATTGAATCTCTGCTGTGGCTCTTTTATTTCTCATGTACTCATAGGCTTCAACAGCATCTAAATATTTTTCACTGGCCTGACCATAGTCTTCTGACGCTTCTGCTTGAGATTTTCTTTCCTCAACATTTCCTGTTGCCGCTAAGAATCCATGTGCTCGGACTCGCTTCATGATGTACTCATGAGCTAACATTGCGCGTTTTAACTGCGCCGCCTCTAAGTCAGTATCTGACAACAAATTAATTGCTATCTCTGCATCTTCTTGACTAATCATATTTACCTCCTACTAAAACTAACCACTTTAATTAAACCAAAATTTTCTACAAACTCACCAATAGCTTTACTCGTCTCTTTATTCTCCGATAAAAAGTCTGCAAAACTTGGAACATCTCTTTTAATTTGTTTCCAGACTTGTTGTTTTTGCATAGCACTCATTACATAGCCTTATCATTTGAATGAATGGGTTGCAATCTTCGCTATCACCCATTAAAACGCCGCCATCGGGTAAGTCATACTCTTTCCCACATTCATCACATATTTCATTCATGCTTCACACATTCCTCCAAACTTGTTGTTTAACGGAAACTTCCACGACTTAATCCCTCCTTATTCCAACTCATTGAATCGTTGCAATCTAAAAATTGGTGATTCTCTTTATGTTTAATCCCCCAATGCCAATGTTCTTTTCCTTCTCGCTGCGCTCCTAGACTTAAGAAAATATCTGGCTCAGTTAAATCTTGCTTGGTTTCGTTTTTCTGAATGATAAAAATATTATCGCAGAGATTAACCACCTCGCTACCGCCAGACACATCGTATATTGATTTTTTATTCGTATGTTTTTCTGGTTTACGGAAATGCGTAACTAAATGTATGTGTACATTGTGAGCCTTAGCTCTTGCCGATAATTCTGCTATGAAGTTTTTTTGTCGCTCGTACTTGGCGTTTCTATCGACACCAAAATTTATCATCATCAAAGAATCAACCATTATATGTACGCACTCTAATTTTTCCGCGCAGAAATCAATATAGGAATAAATATCTGATTCGCTCACCGTTCCAACCTGATTATAATAAAATAACTGGCCAGACAATCTTTCGGCTAACTCATCTTTCTGTTCATCAGATGTATATTCGTGCATTCCATGATACGCCTTGCACTGCCTCTCAAAAGTTTTATCTATAGGCATCTCGAAACTGCCATTTACAGTTTTAAATCCTTGTAAAGATAAGTGCATTAGCATGAAGCCAGTAAACATTGATTTGAAACTCTTTGTTTCTCCAGCCCACAAAGTAACTTCGCTTCTTCTGAATTTAAAAATCTCATGCGTTTTTAGAAATGGAAGATAACCAATATTCAAATAATCTTTTTCTGATTTTCTTTTTTTTGCCTCTGCTGCTGCCCTGCTGATATCAACAATCTTGCCACCGAACTTATTAACGTGATGATAATTTTGTATCTGCTCTTTGGTGACAATTAGCTCCATTTTATTTTTTCCTCTTGTTGATTAGATTTAGACTCCCATGTTCGCACAGCAGCCTTCCAATCTTTCATCTTATTGCGGCCAATCATCCAGTCTTTAGCAGTATAAAAATCAATGAATTTATTAGCATCGACATCATTATTTCTTTCGTCACAGTACGCTTTAACCTCATCTAGTAAAGGCGCTTTAAATCTTTTTTTCACACTACTATCTATTTTATTTATATTTACATTTATATTGTCGTGACAACTGCGTGACATTTCTACTTCTGTCACGCTTTTATTGCCACTTTCCTTATCTTTGTCACGTTTTCGCTGTTGACGCTCACGATTTTTAGCTTGCCGATACTCTTTGCTGGCCATTCGGATATAATCTTCACGATTAACTATCAACCAACCTCGGTTAGACTCATGCTCAGGCATGTCCTTTAAAGCAATTATTCGGCGGCCTTCAAAGGCTTGTGATTTTGATTCAGCATCTGGTTGCTGCAAAATTTCGAGCGCCTCTTTTAGTTTATGTAGTGGCATGAATAATCTTTGGGCAAGTGCAACCTCTGCAAAGTCGCAGATGTGATTCTCGTCAGCTAAAGTAACTAGACTGATGAAAACATAGGCTACTTGGTAACCCTCAGCCATGACTGTAGAATCAAAAATTTTAGTGTGAATAATTCCGTACATACTATTCTCCGTAGGCCTCCAGCCATTCTTCGTTTGTTTGTGATTTTATTGGGCATTTATAATCGTACGGCATTTCAGCGCCGTCAAAATTATTGGTGAAATTTAAAACAACCTCATTTACTCGCGTTAGTTTTTTAGGTTTTTTCCAGCTACCTTTGTAGTAAAAATCTGTCACCTCGCAATCTGTTAATTCAATGTTATCTGGATAGCGAACACTATGCTTGGCAACTACCGCGATTGCCTTTCTTTTATTGCAGGAAATAGAATCGACAAGTCGCTCCAGCAAGATTTTTTGGCCGGTTGTTAATTTGCCGTTGAAGTGCTTGACCTCGATGAAAATATAGTATTTGTCTTTAAATTCCAACATCGCATCAATGTCTGTGAAAGACTTTTTACCCCATTGAGATTTCTCCCAGACGACCATTTGCCTAGCATAATTATCGTATTTTATTTTGATAACCGCCTCCTATTTGTAAGTTATTGTTTTCATTAACATAAATATTTATGCTTAATAGTATAAATTTGAATAAAATGTTTGTAAATTGTTTGCAAATATGTATAATACTTATATTGAATTTTCACCGTAGGAGGTGCCACAAAATCTAACTTTTATTTGACAGTCCTTTGCCAGCCGTGAGGCTCGCGCGACAAGACCGGTTCCTGAAAGACCACACCTTAAACTCTTTCCGTACGCTTTGACCGCACTCCGCGCAGCCGTTGACGATAAACCAGAAACAAAGACTATAGATATATACACAGTATATATGTGTAGTTTTAATTTAATAAAACCGTAGGAGGTTGCCGTGAAATTAGAAGATTTAAAAATTGGTCAAAAAGTCAAATTCCATAACAATTATTTTGGCGTTGACGATACTGGTGTTATTTCTAAATTTACCAAAAAACGTGTTGGTATCGCACTATGGAAAGATAGTGATTATCTCCAGTATGTTTCACCAAACAGCATAAAAGAAATTATAAGTGAGCCTCTTAATTGAGGCTCGACTATTAAAAATACGTTAATTAAACCGTAGGAGGTGCGTAATGAACAAACAACTAAATAAATTAATTAATCACAATTATGACCCTGAAGTTGCAAACGATATCTTGATAGAAGGTTGTGATGATGAAACACAAAAGTTGTGCGAAAAATTATTAGACGATGACGTACTGTCTGATTTTGACCATGACATTAATAAATGCAAAGACCAAGTAAGCGAGCTGATTAACAAGCTTAATAGTTTAAAAATAAAAAGAGCTGATTATATTGAGCGCTCTTATAAAACACCCGCCGTTTTTAACATAATAGTTTAGGAGATTAATAATGAGTAAATTAAAAAAACATACAATTTCTGCCCAAGAACAAGAATTGATTAAATCTAATTATGACCCAGATGTGGCTTTTAATATATTAGCCTTTGGTTGTGATGATGATGAATTAAAACGTACATGTTCGGAACTGGTAAGAGATAACGATTTAAGAGATAACGAATTATCGGAAGATGAGCTTACAGAGCGCTATCTGGACATAAAATTTGACTATCTTAATAAATTAACTGAAGAACGTAGGTCAACCGCGCATTTGCGAACAATTCGTGAACCAAACGAATGGGGAGGCATTTGCATTTCATGATGAAAGCCTGCGGAAGCAGGCTATACCGGATTGACATTCCGGTACTGATGATTCTGTCAAAACTTAAACACCGTAGGAGGTGCAAAAATGAAACAAGGTAAATCAATCGTAGAACTGGCTATCGAACTTCAACGTCAAGCTGAATCAAAAGCTGACTATATCGCACCAGCCGAGAAACTTCGTGCTGTCGTTGAACGTGATGGTGGCTCTCCACAGGTATTGTTGGACCTTCATACTGATAATGCTTACCCAATTAACTCACACGCTCATGGCCAGATTGCACAATTTTTAAATGTGCCAAAGGCTTATTATGACCGATGTGTTCAACAAGAGCCTGAGCTGGCTGTTAATACCATTAATACTTGGTTGCAGCGTCAGGAAAAACCTCGCTTGGTTCGTACTCTGGATGACAGGGTTCGTGCTTTCCTGAGCAATTCTTATAGAACTATTGAGAACCCTGACTTGGCTGAAGCAGTGCTTCCTATCCTGTCAGAGCTTGAAGTTGAAGTCGTATCTGCTGATATCACCGAGACAAAGTTTTACATTAAAGCAGTGGATAAAAGCATACTGAAGGATATTCCGGCTGGTAAGAAACTTGGAGATGCTGGCATTGATTTCTTCGATACTGTTGCGCCAGCAATCGTGATTAGTAACTCGGAGGTGGGTGCTGGTGCTTTCACCATCCAGTCATCTATTTGGACTAAGGCTTGCACAAATCTTTGTGTTATTGAGAAGGTGCTGCGTAAAACTCATCTTGGTGGTCGTGCTGCTCTGAGTGATGAAGTGTATGAGTTGTTATCTGACCACACCAAGTCTGTGACTGACGCTGCTCTGTTTTCTCAGGTTAAAGACTTGACCAGACTTTCATTTGATGAAGCTCGTTTTCAGGCTCACTGTGACAAGCTGATTGAAGCTGGCCAAGATGAGATAACAGACTCACCGGTTAAAGTCATCGAGCGTGTTCAGAAGAAGTTTGGCTGGAATGAAAGCCAACGCGACTCTGTTCTGTCTCACCTAATCAAAGGCGGTGACTTGTCTCGTTATGGACTACATAGCGCCGTGACCAGAACTGCTGAAGATTTAGATGATTATGATGTGGCATCTGAATTTGAGCAGCAGGGTGGTCAAATCATTCACCTGAAAAAATCTGAGTGGCGTGAAATAGCTGCGGCTGCTTAGTTAGCTACAAACGACTGGGTTACCTATGCGTAACCCAGTTGACTTTTGAAAAGGAGGTATAAATTGAAATACACTTTAGAAGATAAAATAACTGACATAGCGTTAGTTTTCGCGGTTATCGGTATGATAGCCTTACATTTAATTTAATCACCGTAGGAGGTGCATTTATGAACGATATAGCAAAAAACCAAAACACTGTTGCTGTTTTAAATCCGGCTCAGTTATTAGAAGTTGCCGTTGAGAAGGGTCATGATGTTGACCAGCTTGGTAAACTAATGGACTTGCAAGACCGTTGGGAGAGAAAGGAGGCTGAGAAGGCTTTTAATATTGCCAAGACAAGAGTTCAGTCAGAGTTGCCTGATATCACTCGGAACAAAAAAGTTGAATATGGCAATACTAAGTATTCCTACACCACGCTTTCACACTTACGAGCTTGTGTTCAGCCGGTGCTTGAAAAGCATGGGTTTTCCTATTCTTGGGACATCAACCCTGACGCGACTCAGGTTGTGAACGGTGAGGTTGTGCCTGTCATCCAAGTGACTTGTACCTTAAAGCATGAGCTTGGCCATTCTGAATCTAACACCATTCCAGCATACCCTGATGAAACAGGTAGCAAGAACAGTGTGCAGGCGCGTGGCTCCACAATCACCTATCTTCAACGCTACACATTCATTGGCGTTCTTGGCATAACGTCTGCTGATACAGATGATGATGGGCGTGGCGCTGGTGATGGCAACCAAGTATTTTTCCTTCAACGTCACAACAAGGCATTGAGGGATAATCTTGAGTCCATCGTGGCAATTAAGTCTGCTATCGCTAATGGTGATTTATCCAGTGCCGCAGAATGCTGGTATGAGCTGACAGATGAGGAAAAGCAGGCTCTCTGGATAGCACCGACTAAAGGCGGCATTTTTACAACTGAGGAAAGGAAAGTAATGCACTCGCAGGAGTTCAGAGAAGCGCACTATGGTTCAATTACTGGTGAGGAGGATGTTTTATAATGAAATGCTTAGCTTGCAAAAAACCAATAAGCGATGACTTGCATGGTGGTAATCGCAAATATCACCCAGAGTGTTTTGAAAAAAGCAGAAAGGTGTATCTTAAAAATTATTGGAAAAAAAATAAAAACAAATACAGGGACAAGGACAAGACGGATTCTGTTCGACTTTTTTGCTTCCCCCCTTTAAAGGCTAGAACGTGCTAAACAAATAGGCACCGCCAATAAATAAAACACGTTCTACCCACTTCTCAATAGCGCTCTTGGTCTGTTCTTGCCGGAGCGCTTTTTCTAAATTCTCGGCTCGGCTTTCAGTGTAGTGTTGAGCAGTCTCCATAGCCATAAGCGAATCAACCAATGCGTTATGAGTTTCAACTCTGATTAAATCTTTTTCATGTGCTAATTTGTGCAGTGCAAAAAGTTTTTTCTTGTCGGACTGATTCTGCTGAAAATCGGTCACGCTCATCGTACAAATTTTCTCATCGCAAAATAGCGACTCCAGCCCTTTTACTGTTATTTGTTGGTACTTAGGCCTATCTATCTTTAAAGTTGCTGAAACTGGAGAAAAAGCGGCTTTTTCGGCGTTTTTGTCTAGCGGGAAAGCACAGCCAGACAGGGTAACAATTATTATTGTGGATAAAGTTGTGATTAATGTGTTCATATTAAGTCCAATCCTCACGCGCCTCTTTAATCTCCTGATTGAGAGGCGTATTATTTTTTTCCTCAATAATCTCTTTTTCTTTTTTTTCTATTTTATTTATCACAGACTCTTTCTGCTTTACTTGGCTCATTTTTTCACGAGATATATCCTTGTAAACATCCGCCCTTATTTTGTCGTTGTCAGCTTTCCGTTTTGATTCTGAAGGCCGTAATCCAGCAAAAGCCAACAGCCCGCCAAGTGCATATTCACCGATAAGAAGATAGCCAGCTATTACTGCCAGTATCACTATTGCCGCGAACAAAATCTTATTTATTTTCATTAAGGTCTAAACACCGTTTGGTCACTTGACACTCCTTCGGGAAAGTCTTTCTTTTGCACCAAGTCATTTCCGGTAAACATTTTATAAAGCGCCATTGAAAGTGAGCGATAAGGAAACCATTGAAATAATCGTTTTTCATTTTTGCTGTACTGATACATTACAAAAAGAATAACCATTAAAAATTTGAAAACTATATGATTAAGAACCGGAGTTAAGAACAAAGCCGCAACATAACATTGTGGAGCGATGTAAAATTCAAAACCAATAAAGGTGTGTATCTGGTCTTTCAGCACATAGGTTGCGACAATACCGAGAAGCGAACTCATCAAGATGCCAACAACAAAAGCACTCTTGTCTTTCAATTCAAAAATTTTTCTCACACTACTCATTAAACAAATGGTGCCAATGATAGCTACTAGCGCAGGCGAAGTAGCCATCAAAAAAGTTTCTATCTTGTCGGCCTGCTCCATTGCAAGGAATATCTCCCACTTACTTAATGATGCCTGTTCTGCTATTTCCATTTTATGCGCCTTTGTAATTAAGTTTCGGTCTTGGCTTGCAGTAAGGTTGCAAGCGGCCACCATAAAATTCCAAATAAAGTTTTGATGTTTTTTTAAATTCTTCTGAGTTTGTGTAGGCAACACATTCTTTTGGTGTTGCAAAACTTCTGTGAGTTTCTATCAACTGACTTTGAGTGCTGTTCATAAATATCATTAAAAACAATACCCAATGAATTTCCATATCTACCCATCCAGTAACTGCTTTGCTATTTCATTGGCTCGCTGGCCAACTTGTTTTGCCCATTTTGAATCTAATGCTTCATCATGTGCGGTTTGCCACTCACCTTCTTTTAATGCCTTAAGCATTTTCTTAAAGCCTTTCAGTCTATTAATGCCAATGTTAAAACATAAATTAACTAGCGCTTGTTTCCTTCTCTCAGATAGCCCATCAAACCAATCAAAGTTTCTTTTGCATTCTTTTGTTGCCGCTTCAATATCATTTATTAATAACAGCTCTGCTTCTTTTTCGCTTATACCAACATCATCAAGATTTCTACCGTAACCAATAGTCCACTTTCCCGCAGAGCATTGATAAGGAAATAATCTTAATCCTTCATGACGTTTAAGCTGTGTAACAAGTTCTGACATTATTCAGATTTGCCATAAAGATTACTGATGTGGTCTGAAAATATTTTGTGTTCTTTATCGTTCAATTCAACATGGTGTTTTATTATATTTTTAACTTCTTTAATTGCATTGTCCGTTACTATTTTGTTGTGCCACACCATGCCAGCTATTAACAGAACGCCTATATCACCCATCGCTTGTAACAGTTCGAGAAAATTAATCACAACAACACCTCTTATTCTTCTAGTGCTGGTCGTGGGTCTGTACCCAAAGACGCTCGGACAGCTTTGCGGTCAGTTAAAACGTCTTTCTTAGTAATGTCATCTTCAACAATAACACCTTTCGTTATTAGTACGTCTATCAAATCTTCTGAAATACGAGCCATTAATTTGTCGCTCTCATTTAAACTTTCAAGTTTATCTTCATAAGTTTTAATTTGTTCATTCAATGTTTCGTTGGCGATTATCTCATCACTCTTAAGTACAACAGGATAAGTCCGAGTAAGATTAACTGCATCGTCTGTTGGCGCACCATATTTCATAGAATCATCAGTTATTTCTGGTTTAACTATTGAACCTACTTTAATACCTAGTTTTAATAATTCGCTATTACTAAGTTTAAAGTGGTCAATTCCGGCCGTAAACACATCGCCGTCACGCTTAAAACTGAACGCGCGAGGCTTTTCAAAAGCTCTAATAAATACGTTTGTTTCTGTGTCGAATTGAAAATACATAAATCACCTTACACCTTTTTAATTTTAGCAAAAGCCAGAGTCAATAAACCAGCACCTATGCCTGTAACAATAGCTTCAGTTGAAAAACCACCAAAGTTACTAGGGTGAACGATTATATCCGCAATAGCGGTACAAAGTCCTGTTACACCAGCGATGATGTATTTGTTTTCTAAGTAATTTGGTTTTGTAATGAGTACAATAGTAGCTGCGACAGCAGATATAAAACCTGTGTTTATAGCGGTCAGAAGATGACTAATATTAATCACAGAAGCATCACCCTGAGACATGATAAGCGCACAAGATGCGGCTGCGTCACGGAATCGTTCTAACCAAAGTGGTAAATGTTTTTTAATCATTTCCATTATTTTTTCCTCTTTGCTGTTTTTTCGGATTTCTTAAATGCTTTAGCTGTAGGAGCGCCTTTGCTGCCAGCCTTACGCATCTTCTCTTTCGAGCCAGACGCAATGCGTTTTCTTTTAGCGTGTATGTTTGCGTATAAACCTTTAGCCATTACCATTTCACCTTATCAGCCCAATAAGCAGCAGACATTTTACCTTTTGCTATATTCTTAGCGTGTCTGGCTTTAAAACTAGCTCGTTTTTGTTTCATTTTGTCTGATTCACCAGCTTTAGGTTTACCAGCAGTTTTAGCACCTTGCTCTCCAAATCTTATAGTTTTGATTTTGCTTCCCTCTTTGGCCACAACAACGTGCGACTTCTTAGGGTGACTAGGTGTTCTCTTTGGTTTGTTAAAACCTGATACACCTGCTCTACTTAACCTACTGTCTTTTTTAGCTGGCATTATATTTACCTTTACTTGTAATTATTATTCATTCGCCATTCGATGATAGCGATTCGTTTATCTAAACTGTTTACCACATTCATTACGCTGTCTTTAATTTGCATACGAGCAATAGCGTTATCTGGCGATGGTATTATTTTGTTATCTAAATCCACCAGTATCGACATTTTTTGGTCTAAATGATTAACCCTGTCGTGAATGTCTAGTAGAGCATTAAAGAGATACCCTATAGTAGCCATCATTAGTGGAAAGATTGCTAAAGATATTTTTTTTGCAAACTCACTCATCAAGAATAAGCGATGTCTATTTTCTTAATTCCAAACCAGACATAAGTGCTGCCAGATGCGTTTGAACCTGCATCTGCATTTCTGTGTTTTACTCCATTACTCAAGAAATCAATTTCACTAGCAACAGTATCAGCATTTGTTGTATTAGGTCTTAATATCAGGTCGGCTACATTATATGGCGACCTTTCTTGGTCAAGAAATACCCAATCGCCTGTTGAGTTTGTTCTTTTCATTAAAAACAACTGTAGCTCGTGTGTTGAAATAAACGTACCATCAGTTGAGCCATTACCAGTGAAAACTCCCCCGACATACGGCGAATCCCCCTCGCCTTTGTCAAACCAGAAACAATAGGCAACCATAGAATCGCCTGAACCGTTAGTAATGTTGCCAGTACCTACGTTAATAACTGTTGCTGTAGGCGCGGTATCATTAAACGGTGTCGCGCTGTCTGCGGTAGCGGCAGTAGTATCTAAGACAAGGAAATCTGTTTCAGGTGCGGCAGTATTACTTGAGTGATAAACACCCCATGATTGCACATCATCAAGATTCTTGAAAATCATTAAATCCGGCGCACGACCTAATGTACCGCCATGACCTACTGTTGCATTAACCCCTGTGCCTGTATAAGTAACGATACTAAATCCATTACCATAAGAGACTGTGGAAGATATGCTTCCATCGGTATTCGCTACACCTGAGCCACCAGCTTTTAATAATAGTGACCAGTAATCTTCTGTGTTGGTGTTATACGAAACGTCAGAGCCAACCGTAAAACCACCATCATCGAAAGAGTTTAGTCCTTCGGTATCTGTACCTTCTACTGCCGTAGAATCACTTGATAAATTCTTAGTTACCCCTCGAACAATATCTGTCCATTGATGTGAGTCAGCCGCATCCCGATTTTTAATCCACGCAAAATCAGGCGTGAAGTCTGCGCCTGTGACTGAGTTCCCACCTGAACCTATCGCTACCCCATCGCCTGTGTATAAGAGTATGTCAGCGTATTGTTGTGGTAGTTTGGTAGTGGGTTCTGTTAGGTTGGCTGACGTTAAAGCATTAAATCCGCTTGTTGGTGTATTAGCGAATCCATCAATACCGCTATTATAATTAGCGTCTCTCGCTAACGTTCCTGTTCCATCAAATATACAAAAGAACCATTGCTCACCACTAGCAACTGTTAAGGTGTCGGTGTGGATTGATGTTGCGTTTTTAAATATTTCAACATCACCTGTGTCTCTATCAAATTCAATACGACAAACATCAGTTCCTTTTACGAATGAATGACCTGTTAAAGTTGTTGTGGTGCCGTTATACTTTGCATTTGAGTTAGTAGTTGTGTCTATCTGTACTCTAAAACTATCAGTATCAGCACCCAAATCTGACGGTGTGCCATCAAGTAATACATTTTGATTGACTAATCCAACACGCACAGCATCATCCATGTCGGTAAACTCAGCCACATACTTGCCAGAAGTCATCCAGAGAGAAGTTCTTACGCCACCTCTCGCCGATGATTCACCTTCAAAATTCCGATTGCCATTAGAAAGAGTGCCAAACTTATTTCTCTCCCATTGCAGGGTTGCTGCATTATCAATCATCGTGTCGTTTGAGTAACTTCCGCCTACATTGCTAGAGTAACCGTTTTCAGTCCAATCGTTTCCGTTACCTGATTGGTCGGTTACAGTAGTCGTGTCAGCGTCTGAAAAAGTTAAACGATAACCATTGTTTCCATACGAGCCAGTATATGCTTTAGGAACCCACGCACCAGTGTCTGCTGACACCTGTGCAAACTCTGTAGGTGCTACTGTGTGGTCACCATCTATCCAATGAAAGTCTGCTAGATAGCCACTATAATGAACGCCTACAGAGCCTATATTTCTTGCACCTATAATGTGAGATATGCTTGAATCGTTAAGATGGACTTGAACAATCGTACT
>Ga0222715_10002266_pt1 | contig 17737 bp, 30 predicted proteins | sample C33_9DmetaG_FD_165056 | JGI IMG/M metagenome (GOLD analysis project Ga0222715, IMG submission 165056) | Estuarine water microbial communities from San Francisco Bay, California, United States - C33_9D | ecosystem: Environmental > Aquatic > Marine > Unclassified | place: USA: California... | reverse complement strand
TGTATTAGATCAGGATGCATGTCCTTACCCTTCTCATTTAACCAATCTTCTGGGATGATCCTGTCATAGTACGGGATCTTATTCTTTTCACACCACTGACCGTAGGTTGTCTTAGCACCCTTACTCAGCTTACGTCTACTACTTTCAAACACAAACCTAATGTCTAGCTTTGGGTGCTGTTTCTTAATAGCGGCATGTTTACGTCTATCATCTGATGTAAACCTACCCTTAGTTTCTATTATGATCCCATTAGGTAACACAAAGTCTGGGGTATAGGTGCGGTACATAAGATCTTCCCATTCAATCTTAATGGCTTCGTACTTGACACGAACATTACGTTCTACCAAGTAGTCTTTTACTTTGATCTCTAACCCACTCCTATACCCATGTTTCAGAGCAGCGGCAAACTGCTTGCCATTCATTAGATACGCCACAACCCATTCCAAGGACTAGGCAAACTACTTACAGTAGCTACACCCAGTGTGCGTAGTTCTTCTCGTACTGCTGCTTCTGCTGCCTTACGTGCTTCCATAGCGGAACGTAACCCTGCATACTTAGCCTCATGTAAGGCTTTCTTACGCTCCAGAAGATCCTGTTCCATAGCATTGATCTGCTCTTGCATTTCTTTTATTTCATCATCACCTAACATTTAATACTCCTTTACTTCTATGTATGGTACAATGGGTTTTACCTTAGCCTGAGATACCTTAGATGGTAACTCTTGTAGCGTAGGGTAACACTCAAACCTGTAGTCACAGAACTTACAATTACCGTTCAATACTTTGTTGCCTGATGCCTTACCTCTGAATGTCTCAGGTACAGGATCAAAACAACGCTTAAACTCGTTAGCATTTACTGTGTCAACAGTATCTTCTAATGTAGTAATTTCTGCGTCAATGTCAATACCAGATGCTGGAACATATTTAATTCCACCATTGGCTTTGTTGACTACCCACCAGCCACCTGCTTTCTTACCTGCAGCCTTAGCGTAGCCAGCCAGTTGACCTACGTAACCAAAAGGATCACTGTCTTTCAGTGTTTGGAATGATTCAAACTTGTTTCTGTATGACCAGTCCGATGCAGACTTAACGTCATCGACTGCCCCATCCAGCACAAGATCATATGATCCCTTTACTGTAGTGTCACCTAACTGTAATTCAACAAAGTTGTCATCGTCTTCGTACTTAACTCCCGCTTCTGTTATGATACCCTTGAACGCTGCCTCTACGATGTCACCCATCAGCATGTTCATTACGAATGTTGTTGGTTTAGGCAATGCTCTCTCTGGTTTATTCTTTTCAAACCAAAGCTGACAAGTCGGTCTGCCCACATTGGACATACGCAACCGAAACTTGTCACGCTTATTGCCCCCACCAAACTGGCGTCTAACAGCATCCATTACATCTGTACCAATCTGTTTAATTGTTTCTTCCGACATTGTTGATTTACCAGATGTAGCATCTTCAAGATACTGATTGATCGCCAGTTCAGCAGGATGGTTCATTAGACAAAATCCTCTGCGTCAATGTCTACGAACTCTTCCACAGTTTCTGTGTCAACTTCTTCATTCTTATGCATGTTCTCATCCCATGAGTTGAGGATATACGTATTGTAATTCTCAATCCATGCCATGAAGTTAGCAAAGTTCTCCTGTGCTTCATTGTCCATGTCCAACGTATTGTTCAAGTCCAGTGAAGTGTTAGGCACATAGAAGCTGCTACCATTAGGTAACGGTACTTCTGTTGTGGTCATTGACACGTAGTGCTGTGGTGGCAAGCGGCGCATCTTTGTCAGATCAGCAAATACTTTACCGACTGTTTTAAATGCGTCACGGTTGTCAATCTCCCAGATGAATGGGGTAGACTCTACATCAACAGAGTTACCTTGATCGTCTGTAGGATTGACCATCTCAACGACACCAAACAATGCACGAACACGCTTGATTGATCTAATCAAGTCTTTCATATTGTCTGGTAGCGCAGCCCAATCTTGGATAAAGCCAGCAGGTTTACCACAATTAAAGCCGCCATCGTTGTCTTTCATGTCAGCGTTAAGGTCATTAGCCATAACAGTTTTGACATAACGGTTTGGTCTTGACTCATTACCCATGACAAACTTCTTGTGCATGAAGCGTTGCAGGTAAGGACGAATAGACACACTATCAGCGTAGTATGTAGGCCCATCTGGGATCTCTAGCTTGTAGGTGCCACCACTTACAACCTCTACGTTCTTCATCTTACCATTGATCTCTTGCTGACCCATTATGGGTGAGTGATGAATACGTAAACGTGCAAGTGTACTTGCTTTAGCAGATTGCTTTGGTGCATCTGCGTTCATGCCCATTGCTTGGGCCATTGCTGAGAAATTGTTTGTGTCGATTGTTGATACTTGATTCATATTAAGTCTCCTTTTCTTTTAGACGAATGGTGGTTATATCATATTACATCTTTTACGTCAAGCCAATTCGGACCAATCTTTGCCTCTAATAATAGAGGTACATTGAAATCTATGTTCCACTTGCGGTTGACGATTGCGATTAGTTTATCATTAGCTGTGCTAATAACCTTTAGTACTTTGTCCTTCTCATCTGGGTGCACATCAATCACAACTGAGTCATGTACACTGTTTACTACACAACTGTGTAGCCTGTTTGCTGTTAGTAACCTATCTATGTATATCAAAGATATGGGTACAATGTCAGCGGTTGCAAACGATTGTACTGGATAATTTTTTATCTGTGTGAAAAATGTCACACCCCCAAAGCGTCTACGTACAACGTCAGGGAAAGCGAACTCACGTCCAGATGGCGTAGTGATCTTGCCTGTGTTTAGTGCTTCTTTGGCTAGTGCCTCATGCCACTTGGCAATACCAGAATACTTTGTCGTAAACTGTTGATAGTATGTCGCTTCTGCTTGTGACCTGCCGAAACCACTGGCACCATACAAGGGAGCAAACGTATGTGCCTTAGCTTCTTGCCGTGACATAGGCTGACCTGCATCACTGATGACCTGTGCAGTGTAAGCATGTACATCAAAGCCTGTAGACACTTCCTCAATGGCAGTAGTATCTTGTGCAAGGAACGCAGCAACTCTGAACTCTAACTGGGCCATGTCAGCTTCCATAATCTGACCACCTTCCCAACGTGATGTGAACACACGCTTGACAGGGAACGTACCACCACGTGGCATGTTCTGCATGTTAGGGTCTGCACCTGACAAGCGACCTGTGCCAGTGCGGTGTTGCAGTAAGCGTACATGCAGCCTACCATCATTCTTTACATGCGTTGCTATGCCCTCTACAAAGCTGCTGAGATATGTTTCTACTGCAGACAATCTACGTAGGTTCTGTAAGAATAGCTCTGCCTCTTTCATACCCTTGGAACGTGCAATGCCCTCAAGGTATAGCAAGTTACCTTTGTCTGTACCAAAGCCATTGGAGCTTACCCATTTGGCTGTAGGTGGTGAGAACTTTAGTCCTGCCAGAGTAGTGGTATCAGTGTATACAAAGCCAGCAGCATTACAAGCAGTGCATCTATTTGTCCTAGCGAATGGAGTGCCATCTTTCTTTACCTTCCTTACCTGTCCTGTGCCGTAACACTCTTTGCATTGATGTGCCTTCTGCTTGTACAATCTGTCACTGTGTAGTCGTACTGTACTGCGGTACTCTGTGTCAGACATACGTTCATCAAACAAGTCTGCCCACACCTTCTTGTCATGTGGCCTACGGCTGTAGATTACCCATGACTTTTGCTCTGGGCTGTTGAGATTGATGGGTCTGTCACCCATAAGATCTGCAACCTGTTCTTCTAGTGCAATTGAAAGGACATTACGTTCTTGCTCAAACTCATCACGCACCTTCATCAATGCATCCATATCTACCTGAAAGCCACGCTGATAAATACGAGCAAGGTGTATTGCAAGCTGGTTGGTCAGAGTGATCGTTGGTTCCAGTGAAGTGCACTCCTCGTACTTCGTCTGCAAACGGTTGAACAATTGCTGCGTAGCATGTAAGTCATGTGACAGATACTCAGACAACTCGTCATGCGGTATGTCACGAGTAGACAACCCTTGCTTGAAGTATTCTTTGAGTGTGTCTTGCTTCTTAGTGTCAAGCTCATAGCGTTCTGCACATGCCTCAAGTGATAGTGCCTCTTTCTGTCCACGCTGCAGTACATACTCGCCTAGCATGGTATCAAAGATGTCACCGTCATAAGTAAAGCCTGACTCCCACAACCATACAAGATCGTGAGGGGCATTGTGTGCAACCAACAGGCGGGTAGAGTCCAGTGCATCCTGAACAATACGCCGCCCATCTGTGGTGGGTTGATGCTCTGCGTGATCAAATGTTACAATAGTTTCGTTATCGTTGTCATCTAACATGCCCACCATTACAAGTGTGTTGTCTGGTTCAAACGGATCAAGGTGCATCTTGCCGTTGCGTTTAGTTACTGTGTTTTCTACGTCAAGGGTCAGTATCATATTGTCTCCTACTTTATATCTCCATCGTGCCAATCATCCCATGTATCTTGTTCCACATTGTATAGACTGTCAAGATCATCGTGAAACTTTTTATCCATAGCATACGTATCTATGGCATTTATGCACTCCTCTAGTGTCAGGTTGTTGCGTATCATTGCATTATGTAAACGTATCTCACATATTGATTTTGATGTAGTCATATTACTAAGTCTCCTCTCAGTTGAACGTTCTCTTTCTTCTTGTGTCATTGATCTAATCATTTACCTGCTTCCTTTAAACAAAAGCCACATGTATCATTCTTTGATGGACCGCCACAAGTTAAACACGTCTGCCACTTTTCATCTTCCAGACCTCTCTTTACTAATGCTACAAACCCTGCGTTAAAGATAGCTGCAAATGTTTCAGGGTCACACTCTACTTGTAGTGTAGCACTTCCATCTTCATGTTCTTCTACCTCTGTTACTTTTATCTCACTCATTGGTTACTCCTATACACGGTAATAAAATAGACAGCTTGCAGTACTTTGGATAGTCATCATACGTCATAGCTATCAGTACGGGTGGTGCAGCAATCAGTAAAGCTACAATAGCTGACGCCTTGATTGCACCGTCAATGTTACCTCTCATCATTCATTCTCCCTTAATGCTTCCCATGATACAGGGAACAGTTTAGCCATCTCTGTGTCAATGTGACCAGCCACAACCTGTGTCTCGTATTGTGTGTCAGGCTTACAACGCAGGTTACACATGTCAGCAAATGCATCTAAGCTACCTGACCAGTACCACTCAGTGACCATGCTTTGGGGTAGTACCATACGTGCTTGCTCTGGGCACACACCATCATCCAGTAATCTATTGTATACATCTACACTCAAATCAAAGTCATTTTTAATGCTGAGTTCGTCTATTGATACCGTACCTGCACTCCCTTGTTTTTTATCAAGGCTACGTCCACGCCATTCTGTAGGCCAATAAAACTCAGGCTCATGGTCTACATACCTACGGCTGATCTCATTCCACCGTAGGAACTTGTGCTTGACTAACTGCCTAGCTACAAACACAGGTGCTTTAACGTGGAAGCTGGCAAAGCAATGCCCAAAGGGGCTGATGTGCTTGTGTTTGGCTAAGTAACGTATGAGCTTGGAATCCTTGTCTTTCAACTTAGGTGGACCCCATACGTCACTTGTATCCATTTCACTACGCTTACCAAAGCTCACTCGTGCTGCATTAGCTACAGATAAGTCTGTACCCATGTGATCCACGTAAAATGTTTGTATCATTTATTTACCTCGCTCATTATGATGTATATGATACCACATATTAGAAACAGTAGTATCATAAGTGCTGTTAATGCTTCACTCATATTATATCCCTTTATGTTTTTTCAAGTATACTACTGCCGCTTCAACCCTGTCTAGCTTGTCATTGAAAGCTCCCAAGCCAACGTTGCAATGATGACACACCCAACCACGAAACGTTTCTGTGTCGTGGCAATGATCAATCACCCAAGTCTGCAATCTTTTCTGACCTTTTCTGCCTATCTCTTGTATGTCACGGTTACATATAGGACATATGTAATCTTCTTCAGGGTATGGATGCAGAGAACGTAAATGTTTAATCAAGTTAGATTGATTACGTGCACAAGACCTACACTTTCTTTTTATTTCTCCCGATTGCATATGCTGGAAGTTGTTTATAGGTTGAACTATCCCACAGTTGTTGCACTCTAAACCATCATTAATTTTTTGTACCTCAAGATTAAATAGTTCTAACTGATTCACGATACATACCTCTCATATAAGTAAATGTCTTGTTTTTCTCCCCACTCTTCCCACGTTTCATACCTTAAAGGATATTCATTATACGAATCATATATGTAATCGTGCAAATACTTCATAGCCTTTTCGGGTGTTTCAAAAAATTCAGTAGTCACTCTTTCTACGGGGTTGTCGTATTCTGGCTCCCACACATCGTAAGGTATAACTAATGCGTATTTCATTATCCAATCCCTCATGATACATACCTCGCTATCTTGTATTCAAGATCTGTGTGGACAATGCCGTGCCACCCAGACAATTTGTTTTTTACCACGTTGATGTGGCGTTGGTTGTCTTCTTCCTCTTGACCCTCAACTGTAGGGTTCTTGGAGATCATAATCATAAGGTCAGCTTCTGCTGCCTTACCTGTACGTGAGCCTTCCATCATGGCTTGGTTGAGTACAACCTTACCTTCTGCCTCTGCAGATAGCTGAGACATATAGAACATGGCACACTCTTGCTGCTTAGCAATCTGTCGAGCTTGTATGGCGTTAGCCTTGAGTGCCTCATCAGGACGTGAGAAGCCAGCAGTACGTGCAAACTTGTCGCCCATGTCTAGTATAACTACGTCAGGTTTGTATGACTTACATACTGACTCAACCCAGTTCATGTCACGCCCTGTTGCATCCTTGAACATGATCTTGTCACGTATCTGACCAAAGACACGCATGGCTTCCTGTTTGTTCTTGACAATCTCAAACTTGTCCATGCCTGTAGCTGCCGTGATGTAACGGTGAGCCACACGGTGGTAGCCTTCTTCGTTACACAGCACGACAACACGTGCACCCTGCCATGCAAAGCCATTTGGCCCAGCCACAAGTGAGGCATGAAAGGATGTCTTGCCTGTGTTAGGACGTGCACCTACCTCAATCAAGTGACCAGCATTGATGCCCTCAACCTTACGTGTCAACGTGGGGATGTTGAATGTCCACTGTGACTCAAGATCAGTCATGGCAAGGATAGTATCAAGGTCAATGTCTTCCCACTCAATACGTAGATTAGGTGTGAAGTCATCGCCATACTGCTCAAGCATCATACGTAATGGCTCAAGGCTAGTCTTGTCACCATTTACGTAGTCAAAGCCAAGGTTGGCAATGTCTTCACCTACTACCTGTTGGAACAGCTTAGACAACACCTCTTGTGCTACGTCACTGCCCATTGGCTGCTCCTTGTTTACCTGCCCAAACAAGTGGCTGTAGGCAGTCTTCTGTGCAGTTGTGAGGGTAGGGTTGTTTGCCATGAACAATGCCTCAATCTCTGCTGGTGTAACTGTACGCTCATAGCGATCCATAGCAGTGTCAATAGACTGCTTGATCTTGCGTACATCTTTACTGAATAGTCTGTCTGGACAACGTGCACCACGATGCTCGTCATAGAAGTCTTTGTCCATCAGACTACGTATCAATGATAATTCCATGTGTTAGTCTCCTAGTGTTGTAAGGTTTTCAAAGTCGGTAGGGTTACGGTATTTCAAATCATCACGCAAGTACAGGATCTTGATAGTGTCCACATACTGACGTAGCTCTCGTGCAAACTGCAGTGTTTTAGGTAACGCATCGGGGTCTAATGCAATTATTGCTGTTGAGAACTGCGACAAGTACTTCTTGTGTCCATTGGACAATGATGTACCCAACACTGCGACCCCGACATATACACCACCATCACCTACAATAGCAGCACTCACGCAGTCCTCAACAACTACAGCCGTTTTACCACGTCCAGAAGCGTATGGCAAGTCACTTTTACCATACCTTTTCCACTTAGGTATACGTTTACCAAGTGATCTGCCTGTGGCATCGACTGTAACTCCATTGTGTACAACAGGGAACACCACACGATGTTCCTTAACGTCATACAACAAGCCTAAATCTTGTGGGTCTAGCTCCCACTGGTCACAGAAGTCTCTGATCTTTGCATCATCACGTACAAACCATTCTGGTTTTGAGAATGTTGATACGTGTGTCTCTTCTGCAACACTACCTAATGACTTACGTATGTCATCAGCAGTCAGTTGAGTACGTGTGCCACCCGACACACTGCACCCAGCTTTGTAACAGTTCCATATGATCTTACCCATATTATTAGTAATAGTAAATGTATTCTTAGTATTACATGCAGGACATGTCATACGTTTACTCTGTCCATTTACTAATGCTAGATCATCTATAATACTTTGTATATTCATGCTGTATCACTTTCTATGTTGTTCGCTCCACTCAAGGATACACTTACGTTTCTCTGTGTCAAGGCACTATTTGCACTAATGTACGTATGCTTCATGTAGGGTTTCACAGAAGACACATGATTGTGTCCTGTCACTGCCATAACTTGGGGCAATGGTACACCTGCATCTACCATCTGTGTTACACCTGTCCTACGTAAGTCCATAAGACGTAACTCTTCGGGTAGTTTAGCTAGACGCATTACCCTTCTACCCACTTTGGATAGTCTTTCCATAGCATAAGGGTTATATGAACCATCCGTAGGTCTAGGATGTGGGGCAACGTAGTCTTGAAAACCAAAGTCATTACGCTGTTCATTCAACATGTGCAATAGATCCTCTGATATTGGTAGCTCTACGTCAGCCCTACGTTTACTCTGCTCAAGTGTGAGCTTCTGAGTACGAAAGTCAATGTTATCCCACGTCAACATACGCATGTCACCTAGTCGCTGACACCACTCGTATGCCATCTGAACAATCAGGCCAATGTTACGATACTCAAAGTCGCTATATGCTACGTCAAGAAACTTGACAACATCATCATGTGTCCACACCACCTTACGCTGTGCAGCAGACTTACGTTTGATGTTTGCCCAAGGATTGTACGTAGTATGCTCCATCTGTATTGCATAGTTGTACACCCTACTGGCACATGTTGCTGCATGATTAGCAAAACTGATGCCACGTTTGACCCACTCTTCGTATGCTTGCTTTGCAACCTTAGAGGTAACGTGTTCATACTTACGCCACCCCATAGTCTGGTGCAGCACAGTCAGAAAGTACCTGTAGTCAACCTTAGTCGAGTGACGTAAAGCATTGAAATCATTAGACATGTAGTAATAGTTAATGAGATCTGTAACCTTGCTGCTAGACTTTATTCGTACAACTTGTGCTTGTTCTTCACGCCACGTATCAATCGCCTTGTTGTGATCACGAACAATCTTGCGTACCTGTTTTAAGTCTGTACCATATTCCTCACGTTTGACCACACCCTCATCGACAAGGTTCTGTGGCGGGTTAAAGCGGTATGAGATCACCCCAGAGGGTGAAGCTCGTTCTTGTACATAGCGTGGTAGCTTTGGCATAAACTATGCAGCCTCCAAAGTAATAAACTTGTCATCAGATACCCACTTAGATACCTCTTGCTCACGTGACCACATGCTCACAGCTTGTGTGTCGTTGCCAGTGTTACGAAGGTTGAAACCATTACGCTCATCAGCATACGATGCATAATTGGTGAAGGCAGAATACAGTGCCCACTTATTGTGACCACGCTGTGAAGCCTCTTGCATGTACAAGCTGTACATCTTCTCAGACTTACGCTTAGATGCAATCATGCTGTCAAGCAGTGAGCTTACATCTACGTACTTCAGGTCAGTCTGTGCCCACACTTGCATCTTGCTGGCTTCTTCGTAGAAGTCCTTACGTGCTCGTGTCAGTTCGTAGATAAAACTTTCCATAGTAAAGTTAGATGTGTTCTTCTTACGCACTTTGTCATACTCCCCTCTAATCATTCCATTGGTACAAAAGAAATCAATGGCACCAAAGTACACCTGATTGCTGCATGACCCATCAATACCATGTAATGATATAATACGATTACCAATCTCAGTGCTGTGTTTATCTGTCTCAATGACAGTCTTCATGTTGGGCAGAGTAATGTCAAGCATAGCCCATGCCCCATTACGTGCAGTACGCCAATGTGTATTGGCATTTGCTAACTCATGGTCAGACAGTTCCTCTGTCACAGTGTCAAGAACACCACGATAGAAGTCACCATGTGATGCACAAGTAAACGTGTTACCTACTACGCCAAGGTATTCACCTGATGTAGCATTGATGACGTACTTCTTGTCTTTCACCTTGGTAGGCTCAAAAGCTACGTCAAAGTCCATGTACTCAGGTACGATATTCGGGTGATTAAAATCAAAAGCCATACTATTTTTCTCCTTATGATAAGTATGTGGCAACTGTGCCATAGTTATGTAGGGGATACCACCCCTATACTAGTAACGATAAGCTATTTGTAGAATAGGTGTGACCCATAAGTCACAGTGTACTCTAGTTTGTCAGCCCAATATGGGCGTACATAGCTTGCATGATAGTGGGTTGCTCCTTGTGTCATGTCTACTGTGTCAAAGCCTTGGCCTTGCAGTACATCTGCCGCAACCATCTGAGCATAAGCCCATGCATATGCCTCACGTGGCCTGTCAGATTTACCGTCACAGTACCAACTGAACTGACATGTGCCATCATTACGTGACTGCTTAACCACAGAGCACACGTCATTGGGGAACTTGCTAGACTGCACACGGTTCATGACTACCTGTGCTACGGCATACTGCCCAACCATAGTGTCGTTACGTGCCTCAAAATATACGTTAAGTGCAAGGCACATCAATGCTGCTTCAATCATTTGTCTTTCCTCTTAGGTAAAGGTGTACCTGACCAATCATCACATGGATCATCAGGCGGCATCGGCTTCTGATCCTGTTGAGTAGACTGATATAAATATACGTGTACCATCGCCATCGCTTTCGCTGTCTGAGATGAGGCGTACTTCATTACCTGCATCGGCATATTGCTTTAGCTTTTGTATGCTAATGCGTTTGTCACCACGTTTACCACTGCGATAGAACGTGATGTCAGCTTCTGTGCCATCAATGTACTCGCCTATGATAGTGAACTTGTTACGTTCAAACCTATCTTTCTCAGCGTTGTAGAACTGTGCAGTAAAAAACTTGTCAGTGTAGTCCATACCAAAATCTTCTAGTAAGAAACCTTGAACAGTTTTGTTGGCATCAATGATGCTCTTATCAAGCATCGTTTTAGTTAGTTTAATATTAGCGGCCATAGTTTTCTCCTATTGCAATACTACTGGTGCATCATAGACATAACCAATGTCTGCATACTCGTCTGCTTCGTATTCTGCACATGATACGAACTCTACTTCCTTGTCAGGGTGAATGTGCTTTGCCATCAGGACTGCCATGCTGCAAGCACTTGCCCAGCTATCAATGGCAGGAAAGGTATCATCAAGTGTGATACAACTCTCCTGTCCATCAATCTCTAAGACAATTTCGTATGCCTTAATGCTTGGCATTATAGTACCATGCACGATCATCATTAGGCAGAACACATGGCTTCCAGTGGCATGGTCTGTCTTCGTATTCCTCGTGCTTTTGTGCCTTGAAACTAAAAGTCTCCTTTAATGAATACGCTTTGTGTCGTAAGTCACCTAACGTGCTCAAGTTTACGTCAAACATTTCTGCTGCATCATCTAGCATACTATTTAACGCATTGTATAACGCAAGTATTTCTAATGCTTTGTCCTCTTGTAATAGGTATGTTACTGGCTCTTGTGTTTTTTTCTTAGTCATATTGTACTCCTTCTGCTTGTATGGTTGGTATCTTGTCGGTCACAGTTAGCCATGCCCGACTTGCTTTGTATACAGGTTCTTCTGTCTTCTTGTCAACAAAAGATACATACTTGTATGGGTTGTAAGTTAGAGTGTCCAACATTGGACGGTTTGTATAACGAAAAAATGTGGCATCACCACGCACAAAGGCATGGACATTTTTCCTGCCCTCACTGAGTACACGATTACGCCCCGACTGATGCACTACAAACTCAGGGTTTTCAATGTGTACTTCGTCAGTGTGTACCATAACTCTGCCTGTCCTACATGAACGAACAGAGAATGTTTTCTTATGTAGATTGAAGTATACTTCAACTCTCATCGGTTTTACCTTTCAGTTTTGTTATCACAAATAAGTATACGTATATCTGAATGTATATACACCAGATAGTGAAGGTGTCCACACCTCTCACGTCATAGCCTACACTGTGCATGATTACAATAGTAATTAGCATAGCGAAGTAGCCAGCGAAAGGTGTGAACAATAGGTAGAGCATTAGCCTACTTTCGCAAGCTCTGCATCAATCTCTTTCAGCCATGTAGCTGCCTCTTTACGTTGCCGCATAAGGTTTGAGCGGTGCATGTTGTATTTGTTTTTGATTACACCAAGCTCTTTAAGAACTCTCACACGATACTTGATGCGGTTAGGGTATTCATTTAAAGCTTCTGCCATTTCTTCCATAGTCATTTCACCCCAAAGCTCACGAATAACTTCGTCAATTACCACGTAGTTGTAGGTATACTTACGTGCTTTGCTCATGTGGAACGTATGCTCTGCATACAATTCTGGGTGAGAAGTTTTTACTACGGGTGCATTTACGTTTGAATTTGTCATTGTGTTAGCTCCTATGCTACTGATTTACGAAGGTTTAGTTTAGCTTGACGTGCAATTTTACGAGCACGTTTCCACTCATCACGAGTAGATTTCTGTCCATAATTGAACGGTTTTTTCTTAGTCATCTTGATAAAGTTTTGCATCTCGCATCGCATTGAGATTGTCCTTTCTTCGGTTGTGTTTAGCCTTGCCACCTTTCTTAGGCGGCACGACTTGTGGTGATTTACGCTCCTGTAACATAGCCTTTGCCACAGGGTTTCGGTATGTTACAGAAGTCTTTTTAGCCATGTTCAAATCCATATGTTACACATTCTACGTGGTAACGTGATACCACATCGCCAGTATCCAAGGCACGGTTGGCACGATTACCTGCCACATATTCGCACCATGTATTCCACCAGTATTCACTGCCCTCTTGCTGTGTCAGTTCGACATACTGCTCAACTTTCTTGCGTACTGTAGCGGGTTTCATGCCTGATGGTGGTGTTTTCACAAGGTTAGGTGATATACCCAACCGCTTGATATTGTGACTGTCTATACATGCCACATTGAAGCCAAGGCATTGAGCTAGGAAGGCAGCTTTGACCATGCCAAGGTTAGGAACAGCCATGAACAGTTGTATGACATCAGCACACGCCTCTACACTCTCGTATCCCTTGGTATCTGCTATGTGATACAGCTTGCCATACAAGAAATCACGGTTCTCGTTTAGGTACTCGTAGCCATCGGCTTTTTTACCCCACAAGCAATCAGCTTGGTAGAAGTCACGTTCAACCTTGACCATACTGCCACGTACTGTGGACAAGCCAGCTTGTATTGTAAGCAGTACAAACAAGCCAGTGTTTACCAAGGCATCTGGGCCACGCCATTTTACAAAAGCTTTGATTTCATTTACATCACGTTGATACATTGTATCGTCCTTTTAAAGTGTCCAACATTGGACGGTTTCAATTTGGTAGTTAGTATATGTATACGTTATATATACTTTCACTAAAGTATCAAGTATATATAACTTATACTATACATAAAGTTCAGCTTGCTCCGCTTCACTCATTCCAGTAATGAGGAACTCACGTTCCACTACAGACAAGTTAGGCATTGCCTCTTGAATGAGCATACCCTCACGCCATAGCAAGTACTCATGCATAGTAACGTCAAGTTTCATTGTGTTTTTAGCACCAGAAATGATTGATCTACGAGTAATTTCCAACATTTTTAAACTCCGTTTAGTTGGTAAGCAGGTAAAAGCACACTTGGGTTGTAGACTGTCGGCCTATCTCCACACCATTGATTATGTATAGTGAAAGTTAAGTATAACTTCCAAGTGTACTTATATCTGCTTACACCCACTCAGCGTGGATGTTAGCTTGTTCAAGCCACCGCATGGCAGTGTCTATGTCAGGAGCACCATGATCCATACAAGCATTGATGCTTGCATCCTCATCGGCACGAGCAAGTTCAAGGTCTTGCTGAACCCACTCTTGATACATCTCAATGGCGCTTTCCATCTGTTCTACAGATAGATCATTGAGGAAACCATGAGGGCGAACACCATGATACTCTTTGAAAGCATCACTGTATGTTTGGCAAAGATCTTGATAGGTCATAATAAACTCCGTTTAAAGTGTCCAACATTGGACGGTTTCAGTTATCTTTAGTATTATACATATGTTATATAACACTTTCACTAAAGTTTCAAGTGTTTATATAACTATGTAATACTACTTGTCAAGAGGCCGTTCACAAATTGTGATAAACCCCAACATTGCAACGGGAACCGCAATGCCTATGAGTATATGCAAGTGACCATTGAGTGACACAACGGCAATGGTCAAAAAGGTAAGTAATACAAGTATTACAGACCAAGCAATAGCGAGAATAATTTTCATGATACGTCCTTCCATCCACTATCGTAGATAAGTGTTGGTTCGTGTTGCTTTAACTCTTTAGGAGTTAATGTGTTAGCAATCAAAGTGTCCAATGTTGGACGGTTTTCTTCATGTGCCTGTGACAATTCAATGAATTGTGCCATAGCTGCACTGAGCATATGCTGCTCAATGCTTGCTTGTGTTTTCGGTAACAAGTACCGAATTGATGTGCTATCCCTACGGCTCATGCCGCTGCCTTTGCTGCAGGAATAGCTGCCATCAGATCTTCAATGATCTTTTCAAGATCCAAGCCGTTAAGCTCTGTTTGAGCTAAGATGGTATTTACCATCACCTTGTGAGTGATCTTCACTGGTGCTTTCTCTGCTTTAGCAGGAGCCTCATCAGACTGTCCAACATTGGACGGTTCTGCTTTAGCAGTTTGATCTTCCTCACTGCCTTTGGCAGCTTTACGCATTGCAGCTTGTAAAGCTGTAAGAGATGAACCTTTGTATTTTGCTTTAGCAATAAACTCACGACATTCCTTTTCGTTTTCAACGAACCATAGAGCTTCTGCTCTACGACGACGATCAATCTGTTGAATACCATGAGTCCGAAGGACATGGGTTGGTATTTGACCTGCATCGGTGGTGGCATTGGCCTTCAATTGCTGTAGCAATTTACCCAACCTTGTATCAAAACCATTCTCTTTGATGGTTTGCTTGAGGCTGTTCACTTGACGCCAAATTGATCCAAGGGCTTTGCCCTCTTTTACCAAAGCGTCGATTGAAGTACCTTCAGTTTGAGATTTTGCTGTTGAGTTTGCCATTTTGAGCTTCCTTTATCTATCTTCTATTTTTATATGAGAGAATCTATATCTCTCACAAGAAGTGAGATATAGTTCTATCATTAAAAATGTAAGAAGATAGTATAAGTTTTGGAGATGGAAAAGTTGCCTCGTGATCCTCTGCGCCTGTCGTTTCCCGTATGACTGCAGTAATTACAAGTAATTACGAAGTTCGTGCGCTAAACTCATGAGCCAAGTTTGGGTTGGGTCATTGAAACTGTTGCTTAATTGCCACATCAAAGATGTGAAGTGTCCAATGTTGGACGGTTGGTGAAGCATTGGCAGAGCTACATGCGGCTCGTGGATATGCTATGTGATCATGCATCTGACCATCTACGATGGTGGGTGGTGGTATAATAAGCATCGGCACTGCAACACACCTTCGGTGTGAAAATGTCCTGTGTTTTTTCACTACTTGTAGTGGCAACTGATTGCATAACAGTTGTCGTAGACAAGTAAGCTGTTGATAACATTCATATCTTTGATATGTCGGTGGATGGTGAGGCATTGATTGCTTTCAACACAGGTCATGACGTTGCATGATACGTGCAATTGCGTGTTGAGAGAGGGCGGGCAGGGGCCATGCGGGGGGTGTACGTTATATATACATGTATATCTACACAGATCAGTAAAATGCACTGTTAACCACTATATACATAAGGTGGTTTACACAGTCCTATGTATGTTATACTATAACACAGTACGTGCTGTCACTAGGTAACGGAATGTTTCAGTGTATCACATAATGTTACAATAGTACGATTAGGGGTTGACATGTATCATAGAATGTGTAAAACTATATATGTTAGTTAGGGTAGGGTCACTATAAGTGATACACGTACAGTATACACTTACAATCACATATAATAATCTCTTAAATATACAGTAACTATAAATATACTGTAAGTATACACGTACAGTGATACACTTATAGTGAATATCTCCGAAGGTACATCTGTAAATGAAATCTTGCCGTAGGCGAGTCTCCTTATAATTTGTACAAATAAAGTATTGACAATGGCAAAGAAATCAGTAAAACTATACACAGACAATGTTCTTGAAGAATTTTATAAACACGTATTAGACGGTAATCTTGAGAACTTACATATTCCCCATAGTGATGTATTCTATGTAAAGACTGCAGTGGAAGCCCACTACGGTCGTACATTTACGTTGGAGCATGTAGAGTGGGCTATGCGTGAAGAAGGATGGACAGAAGGAAATTCATAATGCCAGCAAATAATTCAACAGCAAGACCGAAAAATCGTGACCAAAAAACAGCGACTCAGTTACTTAAAGATATAAAAACTCTTAAAGCCAAGCTTCGTAAGCAATTAGGAAATGGTGAAATAACTCAGGGTGCTTTTAATAGGACTATGAAAAAACTTGATCCTGCTTTTAAAGCTTCTGTGATCAAAGGTATATCAGAACCAAAGATGCAACAAATAGAGAGAGGTTCAGCTAAGAAGACTATGACCTCTTCTAGCTCTCGTAGGACAGGTAGAAAGCCTAAAGTTTAAAGGATGGACCGATGAGCGTACCTGAAAGAGTTAAGAATAAGATGAAAGAGGAAGGACTCTCTGGTGTAAATAAACCTAAGAGGACACCTAAGCATCCTAAGAAGTCACACTGCGTAATGGCTAAAGAAGGTGACACGTATAAATTTATTAGATTCGGACAGCAGGGTGTAAGTGGTGCTGGTAAGAGTCCTAAGACTGCAAAAGACAAAGCTCGTAAGAAGAGCTATTACGCAAGACACAATGCTCAAGACTCTAAGCCTAGTAAGCTGAGTGCGAGATATTGGTCACATAAAGTTAAATGGTAATATAGGAGATATACCAATGGGAATATTGAGTGCAGCAGCTAAGGCCGCTAGAGCAGCTAAGAAAGCTAAGAAAGCTAAGAAAAAAGATCCAAAACCTAAGTTTAAGGCAGAACGTAAACTAGATAAAGATGTAGAGGAACGTTTAGCCGAGCAAGATAAAATTATTAAAGATGCGGATAAAGCTAAAGATAGAGGTGATAAACCTAAAGCTGCTACTAAAACACGAAAGGGTAAAGCGTTTGAGCAGACGCAAGCTGAAAAAGCTAAAGATAAAGCACCCAAGGCTAAAGAAGATACTCGTGTAGAACGTGCTGGTGCTGCTGTAACTGCAGCAGAACGTAAGGCTATTGCAGATGCTCCATCTCCACAGGCATTAACAACTCTTAAATCTAAATTAAATAATAAAATAGAAGGTTTAAAAAATGCTACTG
>Ga0222715_10002265_pt1 | contig 17741 bp, 28 predicted proteins | sample C33_9DmetaG_FD_165056 | JGI IMG/M metagenome (GOLD analysis project Ga0222715, IMG submission 165056) | Estuarine water microbial communities from San Francisco Bay, California, United States - C33_9D | ecosystem: Environmental > Aquatic > Marine > Unclassified | place: USA: California... | reverse complement strand
GATTTCACGAGATTGAATTTAAAGAAGAAGGTCTTTGTGATTATATGTTTTCTGTAGCTATTGAGAATGGACAATACCCAACCTACTTCACAGAAAAACTTCTCGATTGCTTCGCAACTGGCACTATCCCTGTTTATCTTGGGGCTCCTGACATTGGAAAGTATTTCAACATGGATGGAATTATTCCGTTGTCGGAAGAATTTGTAGTCAGTGAAGACTTATATAAATCTAAAGAAGAAGCAATCAACGATAACTTGGAAATTGCAAAAACAATGGAAGTCCTTGAAGACTTCATTTACACAACTTACTTGAATTGAAATGGGACAAATTAATCATCCAGTACAACTGAATAAACTGATCGAAGAATACGGGATCAAGAACTTCGTGGAGACTGGCACTGGTGACGGAACCAGTATGGATATCGTTCTGTTTACTGAGCAGATTGATAACCTCTATGGCATTGAACTGGATGAGGAATTGTATGATCGATTGAAGCGAAACTATAAGGTGGCTGCTGATATGGTTCATCTCTATCAGGGATATACCGTTGATAGGATGGCAGATGTCATGAAAGATGTTGATTCTGAACCTACTCTGTTCTGGTTAGATGCTCATTTCCCTGGCGCAGACTATAAGGGAGAGAGTTACGGTATTGAATCTGATGAAGACAAACGTCTTCCTATGGAAGCAGAACTTCGCATCATGGCTGAGAAGAGAGATCTTTCTAAAGATGTAATCATCATGGATGATCTTCGCATCTATGTTCATAGGGACTTTGAAGGTGGTTGCTGGGACGGCCGTATTGAGTATGGTGGTGATGGATATGATTTCGTAGAGGAGATCATTGGTAAAACTCATATTCTGATTGAACATTTGTCTGACCAAGGTTACCTTCTTGCATTCCCTATTGATTCTCCAGAAGAGCAAATTCGTTCGGTGTTGAAAGTATGAATTTAGTTGTTCTCCAACAAGGCGGATTGGGGGACATCTTTTTTATTCAGAAACTTCTAAAAGAGTTTAATAAAAAGTATGATGTCTATCACCCAGTCACAAAAGAGATGTGGGATGCTGGTTGTTGTCAATTAAAGACACCAGTAAAAACTGGATGGAATCTTCAAATTCCAAGATCAGATGTCTTTGCCTATGATTGCAGCAAGCAACCATTGCCAAATGGTTCTGCCGATATCATGACTTCTAAGTATGATGGAGCAAACCTTGACTGGTCTGATTGGGCCCAATACTTTTCCTACGAGAGAGATTATGAAAGAGAATACTCTTTGTATGATCGACTTGGTTTGAATGATGGACAACCATACATCTTCGCAAACTCTTGGTATAGTTTCAGGAAACCCCACCACGGTGTTCAACTGACCATTCCTGAGGATTATGATGGTAAGGTAATATGGATGGATCCAAACCTGACAGAAAGAGTCTTTGACTGGTGTTCTGTGATTGAAAATGCTGAGCAAATTCACATCGTTGATACTTGCCTAAATTATATTATAGACACGTTGAACATTCAGGCTGACACACTTATCTGTCATCCAAGACACTACAAAAATACTGAAGAGTGTGTTGGAAAATTATTCAGTGCTCCATGGCAATGGGTAGAATATGATCAGTGGTTGTGGCGTGAAAAAGTACCTCAGGAATTAGAATGAAAACTGCTTTGATTTACCAACCATGTGGGTTAGGAGACATATTATTCCTACAAAAAGCCGCATACTACATGAAGGAAGCGGGATATGAAGTATGGTGGCCTGTGGTGCATGAGTTCAAGTGGTTGTCTGATTACATTCCAGATTTTAATTTTGTTTCTTGGAATGATGATGACAGTCCCGTAAATGGGAGTACTCAACCAGTTCCAGAGTCTTGTCAATTTCCCTATAGAGAAGAGTACGTTCATGGTGCTCCATCCAAAATTACATCGGATCTATTTTTCTTTCAGGGATTTGGAGACTACAAACCCATCATGGCTGGAAAGTATGATCACGTTGGTCTTGACTGGTCTGATTGGAGAAATTATGTTCTCTTCAATCGAAACAGAGAAAAAGAAGACGAACTCTATTACAAAGTTTTAGGTCTTAATGATGACAGTACATACGTTCTAGTTAATAGGTATTGGTGTACTAGACCAAAGATTGAAATCTGTGATAGAATATCCATTAACCCAGATGATTATGGTGGTGCTCAAGTTGTAGAAACAAGGCACATCCCTGGTTATACCCTGTTTGATTGGTGTAAAGTCATTGAGAAAGCAGCTGGATATAACTTCATCGAAACTGCTTGGAACTATCTCTTTGAAAGTCCAGAATTGTTTGATAAGGTTAAAGATAAACCAATGTTCTTACATCATCGTTGGGGTAACTGGTCAGAAGTCCAATACTTGTTCAACCTTCCTTGGAAATACTTATGATTGAAACTATCGAATTTAAAGGAGAAGAATACCCTTCATTCCAAACTGTTGGAAATGCTTCTCAGTTTGCTATTCCATTTGCCAAGCATGTGTGTTCTGGATTTGGATATGATATTGGATGCATGAAGGAAGAGTGGGCTTTTCCTGGAGCTCGTGCAATCGATCTAGATTTTCCTGATGAGTATCATGCCTTGAATCTTCCTAAAGAAGAACCAGACTTTATTTTCTCCAGTCACTGTCTTGAACATACTACTGATTGGGTAGAGGTTATGGATTATTGGTATGAGAGACTGAAGGAAGGTGGAACCTTGTTCTTGTATCTTCCTGACTACAGTCAGGCATACTGGAGACCTTGGCATAATCGTAAACACAAACATGTATTTCAACCATGGGTGATTCGTCAATACATGGAAGATCGTGGATACAAAAAAGTATTTGTTTCCGATGTTGATCTCAATAATTCCTTTATGGTGATGGGTGAGAAGTAATGGGTAAAGTTGTATTTACTAACGGATGCTTTGATATTCTTCATCAGGGACACTATGCACTCTTTGAATATTGTAGAGAGTTGGCTGGTGATGACGGGCAAGTTATCCTTGGACTTGATACTGATGAAAGAATTCGTCAGACTAAGGGCAATTATGTTCTTGGAAATGAAGATCCAACGAACCATGCAAAGAGACCTCATCATAATGAGTTTGAACGGCAAATCAATCTTTCTCCTCCGAGAGAGAATCCTTTAAATAAAAAACCATTTGCCGATGTAATTAGATTCTTTGAAACTGACGAGGATCTTATTAGACTTGTGGAACAAGTTCAACCCGATATCATGGTAAAGGGAAAAGACTGGGAAGGTAAACACATTATTGGTAGTGAACATGCAAAAGAAGTTAAGTTCTTTAGAATTGTCGGAAATTTCTCAACGACTAGAATCCTTAAAAATCTTGCTGATTGGGGAACAGTGCCGGGATGAATATCATTTCGGAACAGTTGACAGGATTAGTCCTGAGGCACCTGTTCCCGTTTTTGATTATGAAAGAACAGAAGTCAAACCAGGAATGGCTGGTAACGTTTACAATAATCTAAAAGCATTTGGATGTTCTGTTGACTTCATTACTAATGAATATAGTAAGATTATCAAGAGAAGGTTTGTTGACTCTAGGTTGAATCAACAACTTCTCAGAGAAGACATTAGTGAAGAGTTTGAATCTCTTTCGATAAAAGACCTGCCAGATCTGAGTCAATATGATGTTATTGTATTCTCAGACTACGCAAAGGGTTTGATTGATTGGTATTATGCTAAAGAAGTATGCACAAAAGCAAACTGCAATATCTTTGTAGATTCAAAGTCTTTAGACTTATCGTGTTATCCAAATTCTGTTATTAAAATCAATCAGAAAGAATATGATGAGGGTCCATGTTTCTGTCAACCCTACGAATTAATTATCACTAAAGCAAAGGATGGTGCTGTTTGGAATGACAGATTATATCCTGCTCCACCCGTTAGTGTATATGATGTGAGTGGAGCTGGAGATGTATTTCATGCTACTCTCGCTGTCATTTCTACTGTAACTGATGACATTGATATGGGAATCAAATGTGCTGTTAAATTGGCAACAAAGTCTGTAGGACATGTCGGAACATACTGTATAACTAAAGAAGACATCATGGAGGTTTTAAGTGAAAGTTTTGAACTTTGTCAGGCCTGAAAACGGACTGACAGAAGATCCTCTGTACTACATTGGATTTGAGAAGTATGAAGAAGTTGCGAGAGATTGCTATCTCTTCATGGCAGACTTTTATGGTGATCTATATTCTGGTAGATATGAGGATAAAGAAAAGGTTGTTCTTACTTTAGAGGAACCAAACTTCTGTGTTGCTGGTGGTGACAAGGAAAGACTCCATGAAGTAGCAGATAAGATTCTTACTATTTGTCCATACACCGCTGAGTTATTTGACAACAGAACATTTGTTTTCTTTCCATTCTCTGAGGATTGGATTCCACCAAACCTAGAGAAGACTATTGATGTCTCTTACTTTGGTAGTTTTCCGAAGGCCATTCCTTGGGAAAGTTATATGAGGAATGTGGTTGCCAAGTATAACTTTAGGTTTGGACATTACAGTATGGGTAACGTGCCTCGCTGTTCTTATCGGGATAAGATGTTGATGTTGGCACAAACTAAAGTTGCTATTGTGCATGGTCTGTGTAACATCAATCCAGAAACAGAAGAGAGATATTTAAACTTCCCCAAGGGTAGAGAAAACAAAGCATTCACTCACTTGAAAGAAGGTATCGCCCCTCAGATTAAATCGAGAATGTTTGAGGCTGCGTTTGCTAAGTGTCTCATTCTTTGTCAAAGAGATCCATGGAATCCAATTGAGTACTTCTTTGAACCAGACAAAGAATTTATTTACTTTGACGATGAAGCAGACCTTGAAAAGAAGTTAGATCATATTATCAATAATTTCTCAGAGTTTGACAGTATGAGAGAATCCGCTTATAATAGAGCAGTGCAAAACTATACAACACTCTCCTTCGTAAATAACTATCTTCTGTAATGTCTAAAAAATATGTCGTGACAACGACAATCAATCCTGTCCAAGAGGCGACTGCACGTTATGCTGCAATGCGCGATTGGACTTTGATTGTTGTTGGGGATAAGAAAACTCCCCATAAAGAATATGAAGATCTGGATTGCATCTATCTGCATCCAGATTATCAGCATTCTGAGTATCGTACTGTTAGTGATGCTATTGGTTGGAACTCAATTCAACGTAGAAACATTGGATTCCTTGAGGCATATAAACTCGGGGCTGAGGTTGTTGCAACTGTAGATGATGACAACATTCCTTATGTTGACTGGGGTAAGAATCTCTTGGTAGGTAAGACTATCGAGTGTGATCTTTGGGAACCAGAAGCAGATGTCTTTGATCCTCTGTCTGTCACCAAACATAATAACGTTTGGCATAGAGGTTATCCGATTGAATTAGTTCCTCAGCGACACCGAGTATCTTACAAAGGTAAGACCCTGCGAAAGGTTTTAGTTCAGGCAGATCTTTGGGATGGTGATCCTGATATTGATGCAATGGCTAGACTCTCCCAGAAACCATGTGTGAAGTTTGACGATATCACTGAACCATATTGCTCAAATAAAATTGCACCATTTAATAGTCAGAATACTTTCCTCCACAGAGATGTTCTTCCTTTTTATTCTGTGCTTCCGCATGTGGGTAGAATGGATGATATCTGGGGTTCGTATATTCTTCAGCATATTATTCCAGACTGTGTTGTATACAACAAAGCCTCTGTTTATCAGGACAGAAATGTTCAGGATCTTGTTACCAATCTTGAGAATGAAATCATTGGTTACCGCTTGACCAATAAAATGTTGAATGATCTAGAGCATTATGGAGAATACCTTACTGACCATGCAAAAATCTTCTGGTTCCAATACAGGAAAGCATATGAAAACCTATGTGGTTGACATTGACGGAACTATTTGTAATAATACGTTCGGTAAATACGAAGATGCATTTCCATTTAGGAGTCGGATCGACTATCTAAATAAATTGTATGATGAAGGTCACAAAATCATATACCTTACGGCAAGAGGTATGGGTAGATATAAAAATTCTCGCATGTTAGCTCATAAAGAATTTTATGATTTTACCTACAACCAGTTGAAAGAGTGGGGATGTAAATTTCATGAACTTCATTTAGGAAAACCAGCGGGAGACTATTATATCGATGATAAAGGATCATTCTCAAATGACTTTTTTGTGTATGAAAGACAGAGCTGCTGAACCAATCACAGTTGTTTCTAAGGGGTGGGGTCACGAAAAATGGATCGTGAACTGTCCAGAATATTGTGGTAAACTTCTTTACTTTATCAAGGGTAAGAAGTGCTCATGGCATTACCATGAGAAGAAAGATGAAGTTTTCTATGTTCACACTGGTAAACTTGCAGTTTTTTACAGCGAAGATGATGATTTTGGGTCAGCCAAGAGACTGACACTTGGACCTGGAGATAAATTTCATGTTCCAACAGGACTAAGGCATCAAATGAAAGCCTTAGAAGACACCGTTATGTTTGAGTTTTCTACCGAACATTTTGACGAAGATAGTTATAGAATCAGGAAAGGAGATTAATGGCACTTTCATATAATGCTTTGGGATCTAATGGGCGACTTGGGAATCAGATGTTTCAATACGCGGGACTCCGTGGCATTGCAGCATATCATGGTTACGATTTTTTAATCCCACCTGATGACAGTTATGGGAGATCTAATTACGGTCTCTTTGATTGTTTTAGAATGTCTAATGTTGGCAGAAAAAACAAAGGTTACTTTCAAACCAACAGGAATCTTGCAACAGGACAGTTTCACTTCAGTGAAGAGTTCATGAAGTCTTGTCCAGATGATTCTAATCTTCATGATTACTTTCAATCCGAGAAGTGGTTTAAGCACATTGAAGATCAGATCAGAGAAGATTTTACATTCAATGAAGATATTCTTGAATCATGTAAAGAAGTTATCAGTGAGTTCAACAATCCAATCTTCATGCATGTAAGGCGAGGTGATTACATCAGTCAACCTCAGTATCATCCTTTCACTGGGATTGAATATTATCAGAGGGCTAGAAGTTACTTCCCAGAAGATATTCAGGTTCTTGTATTCTCTGATGATACTGAATGGTGTAGACATCAAGAATTTTTCCAAGGAGATGAATTTTTCATCTCTGATTTTGATACTAGATATACACAGACAGCGGACACTAATGATGGTCCAGAACAATCTCTTGTTCCGTACTATGATCTGTGTATGATGTCTCTCTGTAATGGTGGTGTCATTGCCAACAGTTCAATGAGTTGGTGGGGTGCTTGGTTAATTAAAGATCCAAAGTATCCTATTGTTGCACCTAGACAGTGGTTTGGTGAAGCCTATGCTGACTACGATATGAGTGACTTGCTCCCAGAGAAATGGATTGAGGTTTGATGGATTTAACGTATATCATGCCGGTCAGGATTGAATCCGCTGACCGCTTAAGGAATGTAATTACATCAGTAACATATCTACTTAAGACCCTTCCCGATGCAAAGGTCATTGTGAAGGAAGTGGATAAGGAAAGTGTATTTGCTGAGCAAGCACTTCCTGTTATCGAGAAGTATGTTGATAAGAGTAGGGCAAATCTTCTCCACGTTTTTGAGAAGAGTGAGTCTGATCTTTTTCATAAGACGCGCATTCTCAATGACTTGATTGAGATGGCTCCTACAAGTATTATCTGCAGTCATGATGTTGATGTGGTTTATCCACTTAAGAGTCACATCATGGCATACAATGTCATCAAGCAAAACCAGTGTGATGTTGCCTATCCTTATGGTTGTGGAGTGTATCAATATCAAGTTACATATCCACAGAACATCTATGAGAAGTTCTTGGCCAGTGACTTTGATATTAGAGTCTTTGACAATCACATGAGAACAGAGTCATCTACTATTGGGTGGACTCAATTCTATCGCAGGAAGACTGTAATTCAAGCAGGATGGTGGAATGAAAACTTCTTGTCCTGGGGTGCTGAGGACTGTGAGTTCTATTATAGAATGAATGCTCTTGGCAATAAAGTAAGTCGTGTTGAAGGACCTATCTGGCATCTGGAGCACGGAAGAACTCATAACTCTCACTATCATAATCCTAAGTTTATGGAGAACCACCAGTTGTGGCAGAACATTCGCAACTGGGATAAGGATCAACTCCTTAAGTATTATCGTAGTCAAGCATATGTGAAACAGAGGTTTGAAAAAAATGTTAGCCGTTAATTATCTTGGAAAACTGGGTCGTCTGGGTAACCAGATGTTTCAGTATGCCTCTCTGAGGGGCATCGCACACAATCGTGGATATGACTTTGGCATTCCTCCCTCTACAGGTGAGGATGAGTGGACTGAGCATCAGTTGTTCCAAGTATTTGAACTACCGCATCTCAATCCTCAAAATATTAAACTGCTTGACCGTGGTCACGCTCCTGCAGCTAGAGAAAAGTTCTTTGAGTTTGATCAGGAACTATTTGATAAATGTCCTAATGATGTTTCTCTTCTGGGATTCTTTCAGTCTGAAAGATACTTTGCAAACATCAAGGATAGTATCAAAGAAGACTTTACTTTTCTTCCAGAGATTAGTGAACCTGTGGAAGAGATGGCAAAAGAACTCAACCATCCAGTCGCTCTTCACATTCGCCGCACTGATTACTTGACTAACAGTGAGAATCATGCTAATCTTCCTCTTGAATACTATAAGCAAGCATTAGAACAGTTTGATGATACTAGACAAGTGATTATCTTTTCTGATGATCCTGAGTGGTGTAAGCAACAGGAAATGTTCAGTGATGATCGTTTCATGATCTCTGAGTCTGGAGATAATGCTATTGACCTCTGTCTAATGACTAAGTGTTCGGGACATATCATTGCCAACTCTTCCTTCTCTTGGTGGGGTGCATGGCTTGCAGACTCTAAAAAAGTCATTGCACCAAGTCTTTGGTTTGGTCCAAACAATCAAGATAAATCTACCCGTGATTTGATTCCTGAAAGATGGCATATTATCTGAGCGAAGAAAAGAATAAGTCTAAGTTCAAACTTACTGGTCTTCCTGAAATCTATTACATCAACCTTGACGATAAGGTTGAGCGTAAAGAGTACATGGAGGGTCAGTTTAAGTATTGGGGTATTGAGAACTACACTCGTATCTCATCCCAGGACGGAAGGAATGATAGTCTTGCAAGCACATTAGTTGGTGAGTATCCTCCCAACGTTACTAATGGTGAGATTGGATGTCTAACCAGTCATCTAAAGGCATTGAAGCATTGGTTAGAGAATGGATCTGGTGATCATCTTCTTGTTATGGAAGATGATTGTGATCTTGAACCAGTTAAACATTGGAAGTTTAAATGGTCTGAGTTCATGGAGATGGCACCATACGACTTTGATGTTTTGCAACTTGCTATCATTAATCCTAGTATTCTCTCGATTAGAATGCATAAGAGATTTGTTAATGACTTCTCAACCGCATGTTATTTGATCACCAGACATCATGCTGAAAAGGTTGTTAAACTCCATTGCGAAGGTGATAAGTATAGGTTGGATCAAAAGATTAAACCTAGAGCCGTTGCAGATGATGCTATCTACAATAGTGGATTGACATTTGCTATTCCACTCTTTCTCTACAAAATTGACATGGGTTCTGATATTCATGCAGAACATATTGACATGTTCCATAGATCCAGTTATGAAGGTCTTTGGAAGTTCTGGAGAGAGACATCTCCTTTGATTGAAGATTGGAAAGGAATGTTTGATTATGATCCTTTCTATGGTCAACTTCCTCCAGAGATGCAGCAGGTTAGAGAAGGCGGTTAACCGAATGGCTTGACAGAAACCTTAAAAGAGTGTTATGATAAATATGTTCAAGTGATGAAGCCTCAACTACTCGCGTAGTCACTGAATCAAACGGAGTTTGTCGAAACTCCTTACATCCGCAGGTTTTACTCTGCGAGAAAATAAGAGGTACAATTATGTTTAAATCCGCAATCGCAGCTGTCGCTGCTGCTCCTTTCCTTGCCACCGCTGCGTTCGCTGGTCCTTACGTTAATGTAGAGTCCAACTCTGGATTCGCTGGTAGCAACTATGGTGGCACCACCATCGAGTCGCACCTGGGCGTCGAAGGTTCCCTGGGTGGTAACGTCTCTGGTTATGCTCAACTCGGCCCTAACTTCGTTCTTCCCGATGGTGGTGACAGCGAAGTTGAACTGTCTGGTAAAGTCGGCATCAACGTTGCTGCTACCGATAACCTGGGCATCTACGGTGAAGTCTGGGGTTCTACCACCAACGGTTTTGAAGTTGACAACCTTCTGACCAACGTCAAGGCTGGTGTTAAGTACGCCTTCTGAAATAGAAGGTTTGTGGAACCTAACTGTCCACATTAATTTGTGTTATAATACTGGGGTCTTCGGACCCCTTTTTTTATGATTAAAATTCTCAAAGTTCTTCGTCGTATTGGTAATGATCTGTGGGCAGTCCCAGCCGTTATTTTATTTTTTCTTGTGTTGGTACAAGGAATTCATACAGCAGAACATAAAAAACTTGATGGACAAGTGGGAGATATGTGTATTGGTAAGTAATTATACCTACTGTTGTTAGGAAATAAAAACATTGAGGTACTTGACACCTTTTTATTTTTACTATATAATTGTGTAACAGTTCTTTACAAAACATCATGACCGTCACAACAAACGAACAGGGACAGATGAATATGTGGGCAAAGGAGCCCGAGATGGTGTACCAGGAGTACAACCGCAAAGGTCTGCTCACCCCCATGCAGGTGACCGAGATGTATAATGGTCGTTGGGCAATGATGGGAATCATCTTTGGCTTGACATCCTACGTCATCACTGGTAAACTGTTCTTCGGTGTTTTCTGATGGCAGAAGTCATTTTCACCGCAACCAGTGTTGCCTTCTTTGTTTTGCTGGCACACTCAGTCAACCAACTTTCTGAAACTTACTGAATTCGATGACTACCTTCAACATTACTCTTCAAGCACCTGATGGTACTGAGACTTCCTTCCCCTGTGAAGATGATCAGTACATTCTAGACGCTGCTGAAGAGGCTGGTGTAGATATGAGCTATTCGTGCCGTGCTGGTGCTTGCTCTTCCTGTGCAGGCAAACTGATCAGCGGTACTGTTGATAATGAAGAGCAGTCCTTCTTGGACGATGATCAGCAAGCAGAAGGGTTTATCCTTACTTGTGTTGCTTATCCCACCAGCGACTGCGTTGTCCTTAGCGATCAAGAGGAAAACCTGTGATCTCTGTTGTAACAATCGTTGGTATTCTCACCGCATTTGCATTGGGCGGAGCCATTTATTTTACTAAGAAACCGTGACAACCTCACCATTTTCTCCATCAGCTGCAATCCCAACTACTCATGCTACGGCAGACATGCTTGGGCAACTAGCAGTCGCTCTACAAAAACTTGTAGATTCTGGTTCTTGGTCTAACCAAGATCAACTTCAAGTTCAGATTGCTGGAACTCTAAAAAATGACAAGTTTATTGTCATCAAACCTGTAAGAGAAAAACTTATTTGTAATGCTAACCCTGAACTTAAACAAAAACATGACCCGAGTACCTGAAGTATTTTTTCATTGCCGCGAAGTTGGGCCCTCCGATGATTATGAATGGGTCCATAAATCTACTGATTATCTCTTCGGTGGAAAGCGTGTTGTAGTGTTTGCACTCCCTGGCGCATTTACTCCTACTTGCTCTACCAAACAACTTCCTGGGTATGAAGACAAGTACAATCAATTTAAGGAAGCTGGCATTGATGAGGTGTACTGCCTCTCTGTAAATGATGCATTTGTTATGAACGCATGGTTCAAACGAGAAGGTATTTCAAATGTCAAACCACTTCCTGATGGTAGCGGCGAGTTTACTTATGCTATGGGTATGTCTGTCAATAAAGCGAACCTAGGTTTCGGTTTCCGTTCCTGGCGTTATGCTATGATTGTTAATGACGGTGAGATTGAAATGATGTTTGAAGAACCTGGAAAAGTCGGAAATTGTCCGACTGATCCTTATGAAATGAGTGATCCTGATACGGTGCTCAACTGGCTTCGCACAGGAGTTAAATGAAGTATATCCTTGCCCGCCTTCGCTGGGGTTCTCTATCCCCAGAACAAAAAGAAAAATTGAAAACTATGTCATTCGCAGAAGTTTTCAATCGTCCTTACCTCACTCCTAAACTTCACAAACATTACTAACATGAAAAAACTTTTCACTCCTGAGGCAGAGATCCTCAATGCTCGTCTGGCAATGATTGGTTTCGTTGCTGGTGTTGGTGCTTATCTCACTACTGGCCAACTGATCCCTGGCATTTGGTGATCTTACGGGGGGATCTATCCCCCCTATTTTGTGGTTTGTATTTTAATTAATGATTGACACTTTGATTGCTGGTCTTACTTGTGGCCTTGCTACCTTCTATGGAATTGGTGATGGAACACATGGAAATAGAACTGCTAACGGTGAGCGTTTCAATGCTTATGCTCACACTGCCGCTCATCCTTACCTCCCTATGGGGACAAAAATTAGAGTAACAAATCAAGATAATCTTAAGCAAGTAATTGTTCGAGTAAATGATCGTGGTCCATATAGTCACGCTGACATCGATCTGAGTTACAGTGCTTTTGCTAACATCGAATCGACTAGGAAAGGTAACGCTACTGTATGTTGGAGAATTGTTGGTTAATCTAAATAAAGGGCCCGCTCTTTTGGCAGAATGACTGTAGATTTACACAATTTTTTCAGATATTATAAGCAAGATAATTCGCAGCACGTTGCCGCTGTACAGTGGTTAGAAGATAATCTTCCTAAGGAATACCTTGACGACAACGCTGACTGGGTTAAGATCTTTAGAAAACCCTTAGAGGGCCCTGCTGGAGTTAAGAACCCACTTCCTGTTCCTTACTATCCACAGACAGACAACTATACAAACGCTGAACGCACTTGCAACTCTTCTTCTTGTGCAATGTGTCTTGAGTATATGAAACCTGGCACACTTCCTGCAGGTGAAAAAGGTGATGATGCATACGTTAAAGAAGTATTCAAGATTGGTGATACAACCGATCACGCTGTTCAAACAAAAGTTTTGGAGAAGTTCGGAGTTAAATCTCATTTCTCTTACAACTTGTCTTTCGCTGATCTGGACAAGCAACTTGCCGCTGGTAAACCTGTTGTAATTGGTATCCTCCATCGTGGTCCTATCAGTGCTCCTAAAGGTGGCCACATGTGTGTGGTTATCGGTAAGAAAGGTGATGACTACATCGTCAATGATCCCTATGGTGATCTGAATGATGGATATTCTTCCGATGTATACAATGGTAAGGGTGCTGTTTATAAGAAGTCGGAACTGAAGGCACGTTGGTGTCCTGGTGGAACTGATGGTTGGGGCCGTATCTTTGATCAAGACCCAAAGTAGCAGGCGGTAGTAGTGCTCCTGCTGCTGCCGCTACTAAGAGTGAATCAAAGACTGCTCCAGACGAAGTTCCTAATGCTGGACTGAAGTTAATCAAGGAGTTTGAAGGTTGTAAATTGGAGGCCTACCCTGACCCTCTTTCAGGAGGACCCCCAATCACAATCGGATGGGGGTCCACAAGAGACAAAAACGGAAACCCATTCAAACTGGGAGACAAAATTAGCCAAGATGAGGCAGATTCCCTACTCGTGGACGAATGCCGTAAGCACTTTTTACCTTCGCTGCGTAAGATTCCATTTTGGGACGAAATGAGCGACGGACAGAGAGGTGCTCTTCTCAGTTTTGCTTATAACCTGGGCGCTGGCTTCTACGGTGGTAGTAATTTCAACACCATTACCAAGAGACTGAAGAACAAAGAATGGGATCAAGTCCCAGAGGCATTGTTCCTCTATCGTAATCCTGGTAGTCATGTTGAGGCAGGCCTCGCAAGACGCCGTAAGGCTGAAGGCGAACTTTGGAAGTCTTAGATCTAAATAGTATGCACATTAATTTTTTAAAGAAAATGCTACCTAAGGTTTCCGAAGGAGCAGACCGCGAAGAAAAAAGAGAATGGTTAAGTGATCTTGTTAGAATTGTGATTCTGATTTGGTCTGCAGGCTTGCTCACTGCCTCATATGTGAGACTCCCTGGTGGTCAGAAAGTCATGGACTTTGATCCCACTTTCATCGCTTCTGTCTTCTCTGGATCCCTTGCAGGATTCGGTGTAGCTGTTGCCAGCAAAACTGCAATGAACAATGGTGGTAGCGCCTCTGCTCCTGCACTTGATTCTGCGCCAGTTTATGCTAGACCAAAAGAAGAAGAGGAAAGAACGGAACCAGAAGTTCAACCAGTATGGACTGAATCAGAACCAACTCCAGAACCTACCGTTAATTTAGAGCAACGTGTAGAAGCTTTGGAATCAAAGGTTGAAACTGGTGAAGAACCACCTTCTGAGGAAGGATTTGTTCAACCCAGAAGAGGAGATCTCTGATATACAATGATTCATTGATTTTGTTCTTTGAATCTACATAACAAGGTGCTTCGGTGCTTGGTGATTACTTAATAATCTTTTTGTTAAGCAAACATCAACTACCGAAGTATTTTTTATGTCTTACACTAAAAAGGCGCTTGCTGCAGCAGCTGCATTATTAATGGGCACATTGCCTACAGCAGCATTGGCGCATACAAACTCTATTGGTTATGTCGGGGATGGGCAAGGTGGAGTTACCTTCTGGTATGGTTCTTGGCATGGTGGAACCAACTTTAATGAAGCAGAAATTAAATTAGAAGGTGCTAACGGAACCAGTTATACCACCACAATTAATCAGTTTAATCTTCTTCAAAATTCCACACCAGCAGGTTTGATTCCTGGAACAAACTACTTCACTTCGGATGGAACTCAGTTAGTTCCTTATGATCCAACTGGAGCAACAAACGGAGGAACCCAACAGGAATCCTATACTTGGCAGGGTCTAACATTCTCAGGACTTTCTGCTGGTGATTATACATTCACTTACATTCCTCTCGGTGATGCCGAGTCTTATCAACCTAATGGCACTCCAACGGCAGACTGGATGCCTATGGATAATATTATCCGTAGTGCTACAGTAACTCTTTCGGCAACACTTCTTTCTGGTGATGCTAACCAGAATGGTATTCTTGATATCTATGAGTTCGGAACACAGACAACTCCTACACTGGTAAGTTCTGCAACCAATCCATATTCTGTAAATGCCGTTACTACTATTACTGATACTCCATCAGAAGCAGACGGAACTCAAACTATTACCAGAAACACAAAGGTTGATACAACCACAACATATGCGAATGTAGATACTTATAGTGATGGTTCTACAACCACTACATACTCAAGTTCCACAGCAACCACAAACTCAACCAATACTTATACTGGACGTATTGATCAGTATCAAGTTCTTGATAAGGTTGGTAAGACTCTTCGTGGTGCTCTGAACCATACTCCTTCTCAAACCAAAGAGAAAGTTAGAGTCTTCTCCAAAAACTATCTTGGATGGGCTCACGGAGACTATGGATACTACGGCACTTCTACCATTCTTGGAACTGGTGTTGAGATTGATATAAAACCAACTTGGACGATTGGCGGTCAGTATAATAATGTAAGTGTTGATTTAACTGGTGCCGACAGCACTTCGAGTCTTTCCAAAGAGCACTTCGGTGTATTCAGTATGATGCGTGGTAATACATTATCGCTTCGCACCAATGCTGGATATGCTCTCAACAAGTATTCTGTTTCCAGAAATGTTGCTGGTGTATTCAATAATGATAGTACTTCTAATGGGCAAGAGTGGTGGGTTAACAACAGACTCTACTGGAATGCTCATAAGAATATCACTCCATTCGTAGGACACACTGTAAGTAATGTCCGCAGAGATGCCTTTAGTGAGAATGGTTCAGTTCAGTCTGCTAGAAGTGTTGGTGACTACAACAAGACAGAGAATGTCGGTGAAGTTGGTGTAAATGTTTCTCACCGCTTTGGTGGTAAGAAGAAAGATAAGTTTGGTGTTGCCTTAGAAGCATCCGTAAATACTAATACTGATGTGGAAGTCATTGCTTCTGTTGACTATAATCAAACTATTTTCATTGAAGGACTTCACCAGATTGCTGATGGTATCAACAATACCCAAGTGGCGGCCAAGGTCAAGTTCAGATTTTGACAAGAAATAAATAATCTGGTATAATGAAAAAGACCCACCCCACAAGGGTGGGTTTTTCATCATGAGAAAGTGATGTGACATTTAGAGCCGAGGAAGGTGCCTGCTGAGAGGTTAGGTGTACCCCCCTTTTATTCGGATGTAGAGTTCAATTAATTTTAGTGCAACAATTCTTTACTGTAGCCCTGCCTCTCTTGGCAACGGTTACAACCAATGCGGCAACACTGCCATTCGTCAACTACAAGATGGCTGGACCTCCTCCATTTATTACTGATGTATTGAATCTTGTAGATGAGAAGACAGCGACCAAAGAGGTTGCTCCCGAAGAACCAAAAGAACCAAGGCTAATTTGTAAAGGGTGTAATGAGAATGAAAATGTCACCTTGGCATTTCTTCAGGATCATGGAGTTAAAGACAGAAACGCCCTTGCTACCATCATGGGCAATATTAAGCAGGAATCTATGTTCGTGCCTAATATCTGTGAAGGTGGTAGTAGGACCAGTTGGAATAACTGCTACGGTGGTTATGGACTGATCCAATGGACATCTGCCAACAGATATTATGGATTGGGTGATTTTGCTAAGAAGTATGGTGGGAAACCATCAGACTTACATACGCAGCTTCGTTATCTGACTAATGAAGTTCAATGGCAACGTATTGAAAACAGGATGAAAACTCCTGGTAAATCTATCGATCGCTACATGAACTATGCGTACAGTTGGATTGGTTGGGGCATTCATGGTGCTCGTACATATTATGCACATGACTATGCCAAACGAATGATTACGGTAGAAGTTTGATACAATCGAATATTTTTCCAAGCACCCTCTTGACAGGGTGCTTTTTTTCTGCTATACTAAATAAGTAAACAAATGTGACGAACCTTAATGAGTTTGTTGCAATGTCAGAACCCCTGCCGCTTGACCGAGACTAGGCAGGGCTACCAATCCGTCTCTCATATCCCCGCTAAGGGTGCGGGGAGCATAGTATCTCCACCATTTCCCTGATGGTCTTACTACCTGCTTAATTACAATGTCTGCTTCAACGCTTTCACGTCAACAACAATCGAATACTTGGCAACAGTTTTGCAACTGGGTAACCAGCACTGACAATCGTCTGTATGTTGGTTGGTTCGGAGTCCTGATGATTCCTTGCCTGCTTGCTGCTACAACCTGTTTCATCATCGCTTTCATCGGTGCTCCTCCTGTGGACATCGACGGCATCCGTGAACCTGTTGCTGGTTCGCTCATGTATGGTAACAACATCATCTCTGGTGCTGTTATCCCCTCTTCTAACGCAATCGGTCTTCACTTCTATCCCATCTGGGAAGCAGCCTCTCTCGATGAGTGGCTCTACAACGGTGGTCCTTTCCAACTCGTTGTCTTCCACTTCCTGATTGGTATCTATGCCTACATGGGTCGCGAATGGGAACTTTCATACCGTCTTGGTATGCGTCCTTGGATCTGTGTTGCTTACAGCGCACCTGTTGCTGCTGCTAGCGCCGTGTTCCTCGTCTATCCTTTCGGTCAAGGTTCTTTCTCCGATGCTATGCCTCTTGGTATCTCTGGTACTTTTAACTATATGC
>Ga0222715_10002263_pt1 | contig 17754 bp, 15 predicted proteins | sample C33_9DmetaG_FD_165056 | JGI IMG/M metagenome (GOLD analysis project Ga0222715, IMG submission 165056) | Estuarine water microbial communities from San Francisco Bay, California, United States - C33_9D | ecosystem: Environmental > Aquatic > Marine > Unclassified | place: USA: California... | reverse complement strand
ATGGGCTTTTAACCGGAGCAATAGATATTCAAGATTCCAGAGCTACCCCTTCTTGCTTCCTTTTATACCATGAAGATGGATCTCAAGGATGCCTGATCGACAACGGCGAAAATGGACACGAAACAAAGTTAGTTCAAACCCAGATTGATCTTACCCGAAAAGCAGACATGGTTTGTATAACTGCTGGTCCGCCAACTCAAACAGACACACTTTTAGAATACATTCCTGAAGACGCGGTTGTGGCTTGGATTGCGAAGCAGGACGATGCGTGTTTTCCGAAAAAACTGAGAGAGAAAATTGCCAGGCGCGCTAATTATATATTCTGCAATTCGAGCGAACGAAACTATGTTGATGACTCATTGCACAACGACCGCCGCTCGGATCTCGTCATTGTAGAAACACGCGGACCGGATGGCGTTTTGATCGAAACACCTAATGATGCCAAAGTCATAGAAGTCACAAGAGTTGATTCTGATGATACGACCGGCGCAGGAGATACATTCGCCGGTGCAACACTTGGGGCTTTAATTACTGGAGAATCTAATATTGAAGATGCCGTTACAAATGGCGTCGTAGCGGCCCAATTGTTGCTGGAATCTCGGTTATAAATAGAATTTACGGCCAGACACAACGTTGTTGGCTAAATGCTCTATTTTATCTGTTTCCATTTTCTCACCTCATAGCTTATGTGTTGTATTAGGGATCTTGCTAAAAGAACCACAAACATTGGGAAAATTTGAAAGCAAATGGCAACTATACGGAAATCCAGTTCAAAAACTCAAAAGAGGCGGATAACAATCAAGGATGTTGCGAAGGAAGCCGGGGTTTCAATCGCTTCGGTGTCCTATGCACTCAATGGCACTGGGTCTGTAGGCAAAGATGTCAAAGAACGAATTGAAAAAGCCATTAAAAAACTGGGGTATCGGCACAATATTGCAGGTCGTGCGATGCGGACAGGTAAGACAAATACGATTGGTCTAATACTTCCCGATCTTACAAATCCCTTTTTTCCTGATTTAGCCTTGGCGGTTGAGCGAGCGGCAGCACAGGCCGGGTATGCCGTGTTTTTAATCAACTCCGAAAACTCAATAGAATCTGAAGAGGCTGGGCTAAACAAGCTTCTTCAACATGGAGTTGATGGTCTTGTTTGGTGTCCTGCTTCAGACAATGACACCTTAAAAAAAGCCAAAAGCCTTCTTCCTATTGTCGTTGTTGACAGGCCAATGCAAAATTACGATTGCATCAGCTCAAACTATTTCCAGGGCGGGCAACAACTTGCCGAACATCTTATAGCGATGGGCCATACAAAAATTGGGTATATCTCAGGCCCAAGCCATATCTCCAGTACCATCAAACGATCAGAGGGCTTTAAAGAAGCAATCAAAGGACACGCAAAAATCGTCTGGCAAACAGAAACTGAGTTTTCATTCAATCTCAACGACGATACCGTAAATCAAGTGCTAAAAAATAATTCTGCGACGGTAATAGTTGGCGGTAATGATATGATAGCCAATAGTGTCATAAAGTTGCTCCGCAGCAACGGAAAATCAGTGCCAAATGACATCTCTGTTTCAGGCTTCGACAACACACCATGGAGCGATCTCGTCACTCCAAGCCTTACTACGATGAAGCAACCCATACGCGGATTGGGTCAAGAGGCTGTCAGCATGCTGATGCGTAGGTTTGAAAAACCAAGGTCGAAGAAACAAAATAAATTTCTCGAGGTTGATATTATCGGTCGAGACTCTGTCGCAAAATTATAAACTTCAATTAGTCATCAGGGTTTTTCGACAATGATTTATACCAGTTGTCAATTACCCTCCGCTCTTCATCCGACATTTCAATTTCACCCATCGGCATAGATTCATACTCGACTACTTGTTGATGAATCGTCATTGCATTTTGTTTTATTGAAGCTGCTGAATCAAATTCGAGAGCTTTAGGCGCTGTCTTGAATAGATCACTGGTCGGATTTGCGGAATGACAACTTACGCAATGTTTTTTGATAAGCGACATTACCTTAGGTTCGATGGTAACTTGTGGGTCCACCTTCTCTAAATCGGGAGAAACACTGAGTGAAGCAGGTACCAGGATTGCAACTAACATAAAGAACATAGCCAGAAATATAAATGGGTCCTTCGTTCTTTTAGTGTGTCTCAAGTTGAAATAATGCCGTACGCTGACCCCAGCCAAACTAATTGCCGCAAGCGTAATCCAATTTGCCGGCTGCGAATATGTTATGGGATAATGCGTGCTAATCATCATAAATAGAACGGGAAGCGTTAGATAGTTATTGTGAAGTGATCGCAATTTGGCGGCCGCTCCCAAGCTCGGGTCAACAGGCTTTCCCGCGATCATGCTCGATACAACTTTCTTTTGATTCGGGATTATGACCCAAAAAACATTCCCAGCCATTAGGGTGCCAATAATGGCGCCGACTTGAATATACGCTGCTCTGTCGGAAAAAAACTTATCCGCTAAATACGCAATACCCGTTAGATAGATGAACAAAATAACGGCAAAAATGAGTGGTTTTTTCCGAAGAGCTGATTTGCACATTAAATCATAACAGACCCAACTCAAAAGAAGCATGCTAAGGCTGATGCCTATCGCCTGCATGGAAGAGAGGTCATACTTTTGGCTATCTATTAAATATATCTGGGCGCCAAAATAGTAGAGAATGAAGAATAGAATGAAGCCCGAAATCCAAGTGAAATACGCCTCCCACTTAAACCAGTGCAGATTTGGACTTAAGTGCTCGGGAGCGACCATATATTTGCGATTATGGTAAAACCCTCCACCATGAATAGACCAAAGATGTCCGTCGGCATCATCTCCCTCTTCGGTCGACTCGAGATTATTGTCTAGCCAGACAAAGTAAAAAGAGGCCCCTATCCAGGCTATGCCTACGATTATATGAAACCATCTGACAATGAGGCTAATCCAATTGTACCAATCAATACTCATTATTCGTCCTCTACCTTCATCACGTTTGATGTAATCAATTTTAAAAACGCTGAAGTGCAGTCAGTTGTAGCTATGAGTTCGCAAAGCCAGTTCGAATAATTCGAGAAAACTTAAACGTTTAACTATGAATACTGAATTCACCTTAAATGTCAACGTTCTCAATACTTCATAAAGCGGTGACCTGAGACTTATTTTAATGGAAACGGGAAAGGTTGCTTGTCGTAACCAAGGTAAAGGGGATGCGACGGATGACCGGATCCATTTATTTTCAGCGCAGAGACGCAGGCCTGGTTTTTACGCAAAATATTAAGGACGGCTTCTCCGCGATTTCCGTGTTTGGCATGATCGCCCCAAGCAATTACCGCGGTAGTCACATGGCTTTTTTTTGCAAAATCTTTTATCCAACGGTCATTGTCCGGGCCAACTGGATCCGCATGTTTTTTCATATCTGTCGGATGTGTCGCTCTGTAGGCAAAAATATTGTATATCTCAACGCCGCCAAAGCCCCACATCCTGGCTCGCCTTTCACATCTTTCAACAGTCGCGTCGTTTTGAACCTCATCTGCCGTGCTCGGATTGAGTAGCAACCAAATTAAATTATCCCGTTTCGGATTCCACACTTGCGATAGATGGTATCTATAGGTCCTACATTCTGAAAAATTTGTGGTTCTTACTTCATTCGGAGGCATAGGTTGCTTTGTCATATGTCAGGTCTTAGCAACCTCAAGGGCACGTCTAAACTTTGTTCTTCAAGGTTGGATCCCGGACCCTTTCTATCAATTACAAGAAAATCCGAGTTTGGCTCAAGCGATAGTGAAAAATGGTGCCATGTGTTTTTAGCGAAGTTTACCCCTTGGTTTGGCGACGCCAAAAAAGCCCGGACATTATCGGGTTTCAATTTATCACCGGTAGTAACGACAACCAAATACGGCTTACCGTTCATCGGAATAAACATTTGGCTCCCTAGGGGATGTCGCTCTAGCTTTCTAATAAAAAATGGAAATTCGACGGGATTTGTTCTGAAGATACTTACACATATTTCACCGTTTTTATCAGAGGTGTCTATATCCGCTAGATCATGAAACCGGGTCGAAAACCCTTCATTTATAAGCATTGTTTTAGACGCGTCTTTGGCATCGATCACATCTCCAAAAGGCTTAAATGACATTCGGGTTAAGGGCTCTATTTTAAGTGTTCGCATGATGCGATCCCTCGACATGATGAAGCAACTGTGCCGCAACTGAAATTGCGATGGCTTGGGGGTGCTTGTTTTTTATGCTGCCTATTCCTATTGGGCAAGTCAGCCGAGACATGTGCTCGGATGATATGTCGAGTTCTGCGGCGAGTCTTTTTCGAAATCGCGCATTCTTCGTTTGCGACCCGATCAATCCGCAGAAAGCCGCATCACCGCGCTTTAATATTTCGCGGGTCAATTCATAATCAAGGGGATGTGAATGAGTGAACACGAGATAATAACAGTCACTCGGAGCAAATGGCACCTCTTCAGTGGGGACTTTGCTTATCGTAGGTCTTACAGCGGCGTCCCTATGTTCAATTGCAAATTCAGCCCTGCTGTCAAACCAGGATATTAGAAATTGAAGCGGGGCTAAAACATCAATTACGGCTCTTCCCACATGCCCAGCCCCGAATATGAATATCGGTGTTTCTTCTGGTGTTATTGGGTCAATAAAATGACCAACTTTAAGGTCTTTAACAGACGAAATTTCACTCCTTACTTTGACTCCGCAATCATCATAAAGGCCAGAAGAGCTTAAAGGCGGGCTTTCAATCGTTTTATCTGTGTATCCACTCAAAACCGACCGTATATTGGCGGACATCTTGTTTAAGAATATGGAATAAACCTGATGCAGAAAATCTAGTTCATCACGAGACAGCACCTCCAGGGAAACGCTAACCGCGCCTCCGCAACACTGCTGCGTAATTGGACCTAAAGGATAGTGCTGTGTCCTAACTTGGGTAGTTTTTTTTGATATCATTTTGCGGCACTGATTGATGATTATGAACTCAAAGTTCCCACCGCCAATCGTCCCAAAAACCCGGCTCTGCGTAACCAGCATCTTTGTGCCGGTTTCTCTTGGAACGGAGCCCCTTGTGCAGATGACCGTTACAAGGACAACAATTCCGCATGAGTTGATGGCATCAATAGCCAGACGTGCCCAATTGAAGCTCACCTTAGATCTCGTCAGAAGAAACCAGGCTTATGGCTTTTAGAATATTTTCTGCCGTCGCAGGCGCTTCTAAATTTACCAAAGTGCCAGATTTTCCAATTGAACGAATTGCATCCGACAATGCCAAGAACACTGAATTCGCCAACATAAACGGCGGCTCGCCTACTGCCTTCGACTTATGAATTGTTTCCATGACGTTTTCACCACGCTTCCACAAATGCAAATTGAGAGTGTCAGGACGATCACTACACACTGGTATTTTGTAGGTGGAAGGAGCGTGAGTTTTTAAAACCCCATTGGTATCAAAAAATAATTCTTCTGTTGTCAGCCAGCCCATACCTTGAATAAAGCCGCCCTCTATCTGTCCCTTATCTAATGCTGGGTTGAGTGATTTCCCCGTTTCGTGCAGAATGTCTGAACGTAATACTCTGTTCTCTCCGGTCAAAACATCAATAACAACTTCGGAAACTGCAGCGCCATAAGCATAATAATAAAATGGCCGGCCAGTATTGCTCGCTTTGTCAAAGTGAATGTGAGGTGTTTTGTAATACCCGGTCGACGATAAAGAGATACGACCCACATAAGCTTTTTCTATGAGCTCATCGAAACTAAGTGACGTTTGTCCAATGATAATTTGGTTATTAGAAAACACCACGGCATCAGGCGAGACGCCATATTCATCACAAATAAAACCAATCAAACGGGCTTTAATTGTTTTAGCTGCATTAAGAGCAGCCATTCCGTTTAGGTCTGAACCAGATGAGGCAGCTGTTGGAGATGTATTTGGAACTTTCCCCGTACTTGTCGCAGTTATTTTAATTCTATCAATATCGACCTGAAACTCATGGGCCACAATCTGTGCAACTTTGGTGAACAACCCTTGCCCCATTTCAGTTCCGCCATGGTTCAAGTGTATTGAGCCGTCATTATAAATATGTATCAGGGCTCCTGCTTGATTTAGGTGTTTTAGCGTAAACGAGATACCGAACTTAACGGGTGTGAGGGAAATGCCTTTCTTGAAATATGGGTTTTTCTCATTGAAGGCCCTAATCGCGTCTCTACGACATTCATAATCGGACAATCGAATAAGCTCTTCTACAATTTCATCGGCAACAAAATCTTCAATGGTTTGATGATAAGGTGTCGTGAGGCCTCTTTCTTTACTATAGAAGTTTCGTTGCCTTACGGTTACAGGATCTAGGTTCAAATAGTTCGCAATAGCTTCCATGACGCACTCAATGGCTAACATTCCCTGAGGGCCTCCAAAGCCTCTGAAGGCTGTATTTGAGACTGTATTTGTTCTGTACCTATGAGAAACGATTGTAATGTCGTTCAAAGCATAACAATTGTCTGAATGAAACATTGCACGGTCATTTACAGGCAGAGAAAGATCCTGCGAAAAGCCGCAACGCGAAGCAAGTTCCAATTCTATTCCTGTAACTCGGCCGTTGTCATCAAAACCAACGTCATAATCGACTTCAAAATCATGTCGCTTGCCCGTCATGATCATGTCGTCATCGCGATCAAGCCGGCACTTAACAGCGCGTTTCGTTATTTTACTTCCAAGGGCGGCGCAGGAAGCCATTAAGTTTGGGCTGGTTTCTTTTCCGCCAAACCCACCGCCCATTCGCCTTACTTCAATTGTGACACAATTACTTGGAACCCCTAAAACCCTGGCTACAACACGTTGCACTTCGGAAGGGTTCTGAGTGGAAGAAAAAACATGTACGTCTTGATCCTCCTTTGGAATTGCTAAGGCAATCTGTCCCTCAAGGTAAAAATGATCCTGGCCCCCAATGTGCACGCGGCTGGATAAGCGATGTTTCGATTGTTTAAGCGCTTTTTTAGAATCCCCGAGAACCATTTTTTGACTTGAAGCTAGAAAGCTCTCTGCTTTACGGGCGTCTGCAATTGTGACTATGGGGGTTTTAACCCGGTAGTTAATTTTCGCGAGTTTTGCAGCTGCTCTTGCATTTCCGATCGTATCGGCGAGCACGGCAAATAAAGACTGCCCCGCATAGTGAACCGCTGTAGTAGCGAACATCTCTTCATCATGAGAATGGGGACTAACGTCGTTCGAACCAGGAACATCCTCATGTGTCAAAACACATTCAACCCCTGAAGCGCTCTTGACCTGCGATAAGTCCATACCGAGAATGTCCGCATTGGCATGTGGACTCATTGCAATATAGAGGTGAAGCAAGCCTGCAGGCTCCGGAATATCGTCAACATATTCAGCGGTCCCATCAACATGCTTGTGACCGCTATCATGACGATGCGCTTGTCGAATGTCTCCATAAATTGACTGCGGGTTAGGCATTGAGCGGCTCCCGGATATTTAAAACATGGCTGGTCGTGTCGCCATTGATGTCTAGCCACGTCTTGTGTAGCAAATTCTTCGCGACTTGGAGGCGATAATCAGCGCTGGCTCTCATGTCGCTTAAGGGCTCGTAATCATCGTCCAATTTGGCTATTGCGTCGCGAATGGTTCGAAGTGACCAATCTTCTCCTTCCAATGCTTGTTCGGTGTGAAAGGCTCGTTTGGGTATTCCTGCCATACCTCCCATGGCGATAACCGGATCGATTATTTTTCCTTCATGAATACGAGCCGAAAAAGCAAATGATAGGGCTGATATGTCTTGATCAAATCGTTTGGATATTTTGTAAGTTCTGAATTCTCGATTGGCAGACTGCTTTGGGATAAGTACTGACTCAACAAATTCTGATGACCGTAAATCTTGATTGCCATAGGATAGGTAAAAGTCTTCTAGTTCGACTTCTCGTCTGTCATCTCCGCAGCGCAAGGTGAGCCGGGCTTTCAGGGCAATTAATGGGGGCATCATGTCTCCGATTGGAGAGCCATTTGCAATGTTTCCTCCGATTGTACCGCCGTTTCTAATTTGTCTCGATCCTATCCGGCGTACATACTCTCCGAATGACGGGTGTAATTCGCCAAGCCTCGCAAGTGCGGACGAATAACTCACGCCAGCATCAATTTTTAAGCCAGCTTCAGTTTCCGCAATAGATTTGCAATCAGCGACATCGCCCAAATAGATGATGTTATCCAATGTACGTCCCTGCTTGGTAATCCAAAGACCAACATCTGTCCCGCCTGCAATAATCGTTGCACTGCTATAAAGTTTGTACAAAGAGGCAAACTCCGCTACGCTTACAGGTGAAACATATGTTCTGGATGAACCATCCGGTGACCAGAAGGTCATGGAGAGCGTTTCGTTTCTCTGGATTGATTCAAGTCTTTTACGGATGACGTTATAGTCATCTTTCGCAGCGGTCTGTTTTGACACCTCCTTCGCGGCCTCAAGAATTGGTCCATAGCCTGTACAGCGACAAAGATTGCCAGCCAAAATGTCATTCGCACCCTGAGTGTCCAAAGGTTCCCCATTTTGGTGCGCAGCATAAAGTGACATGACGATCCCTGGAGTACAAAATCCACATTGAGACCCATGCAATTCCGTCATTTTTTCTTGTATAATATGAGGTCGCCTATGTGCCGATTTAAGGTCTTCTACAGTCAACAACTCTTTGCCATCGAGCATTGGCATAAACAAAATGCAGGCGTTGATCGCGCGGTAAGTAATTCCCGACGATGTCAACTCCCGAATAACGACTGTGCATGCTCCGCAATCGCCCTCAGCGCATCCTTCTTTAGTTCCGGTTTTGCGCTCCTCATAACGAAGCCAGTTTAAAACAGATGTTTGCGGATCAATATTATGTATTTCACGAATTTGCCCGCCAAAGATAAAACGTAATTTGGAGGTCATGAGGCTTAGCTACCTCTGTATGTGCTGTAGCCATAAGGCGATACCAGTAGTGGAATGTGGTAGTGCGTTGACGCGTCAGAAACGCCAAAATCGATAGAAACATCTTCCAGAAATGGAATGTTTGGTAGGTCTATATTCGCAGCTTTGAAGTAATCTGCAATTTTGAAAATCACTCGATAACGCCCCGCTACAAAGTCGTCTCCAGATAGTAGCGGTGATTCAAGGCGGCCATTTAAATTTGTGACTTCGCTCTTTAGCCAATTCCCCTCGAACGGCCCCTTCAATGCATACAGATCGAGCGATACATCTGCGGCCGGAGAGCCAGTCATTGTGTCCAAAACATGTATTGTTATTTTCCCCATGCAAACCAAATTTCGATTTCAATAATTAAACGTTTAACTATTTTTACGAAATTCCTCCTTATTTTGTTTTCGTCTTCATTATTACTGGATCTAAGTGCGCAAATATCAGCCAATTCTCGCGCAACCGAGAATGCCTTGTTGACATTTACATAAACGTTTAAGTATCAGTGCTGCTGGGAATATTCAACTCCCTTTTTCGGATAATATTTTTTAGGACAGGACAACACATTGAGCGACAATAGCGTACGAGATATGATCGGTTACGGTGAGAGCCCGCTAAACCCGCAATGGCCCAGGAATGCTCGCATCGCCTTACAATTTGTGCTCAATTATGAAGAAGGGGGTGAAAACTGTGTTTTAGACGGCGACAAAGGCCCCGAAACTTTCCTCTCTGAAATAGCAAACGCTCAATCCCTGCCTGGACAGCGCCACATGTCTATGGAGTCGCTGTTCGAATATGGGAGTCGCGCCGGAGTTTGGCGGATATTGCGATTATTTGAGGAATTTGGGCTACCGCTAACAGTGTTTGCCGTCGCTCAAGCTCTACAAAAAAACCCTGATTTGGCAAAGTCATTGGTGGCATCTGGGCACGAAGTGTCTGGCCATGGATATAAGTGGATCGATTACCAGAACATACCGGAATCTGTTGAACGCGAACATATTGCAAAAACGATAGAGATCATTCGATCACTCTGCGGCGAACGCCCTTTGGGATGGTATACTGGCCGAACAAGTCCAAATACAAATAGGCTCATAACCGAAGAAGGTGGATTTCTCTACAGCGCAGACGACTATAGCGATGACTTACCATTTTGGTCGGATGTTTATACGAAGCCTCAGTTAGTCGTCCCCTATACGCTTGATGCCAATGATATGCGCTTCGCGAGCCCACAAGGTTTTAGCCATGGAGACCACTTTTTCTCATACTTGAAAGACAGCTTTGATACTCTTTACGAGGAGGGAAAAACATCTCCCAAAATGATGTCAGTTGGACTTCATTGCCGAATTATTGGGCGGCCAGGACGGACCGCAAGTCTAAGGCGGTTTTTGGAATATGTGCAATCTCACGACCATGTTTGGGTTTGCAGACGGATTGATATTGCTCGCCATTGGCAATCTACTCACCCCTATAGCGGAGGAAACAAGTGAGTCTTGCTAAACACATAAAGATTAGCAGCGAACAAGAATTTGTTGCAAAATTTGGCGGAGCATACGAGCATTCGCCTTGGGCGGCTCAGAGAGCGTGGCACAAACTCAACGATGGCAAGATGAAGAATGCGCTTGATGTGTTCAACGCCATGCGATCTGTCGTTGAAAAAGCCTCCAGTGGTGAGAAATTAAAGCTAATTCGACTGCATCCAGATTTGGCTGACAAGGCTAAAGTTTCTGAGATGACATTTGCATCTCAAGCGGAACAGTCTTCAGCAGGATTAACTCACCTTTCGGAGCAGGAATATGCAGAATTCACCCGGCTAAATAATGCCTATAAAGAAAAATTCAGGTTTCCATTTATTTTCGCCGTCAGGGGACATGAAAAATCTGACATTTTGGAGGCTTTTAAAACGCGTCTAGATAACAGCAGTGAGGAAGAGTTTGATACGGCAATACGACAAATTCATGTGATTGCACTCAGGCGAATAGAGGAGTTAGTTGAATGACGTCTGCACCTGAGTTTACACATCGTTACTTAAACCTTGCCGATGAAAGATTAGGAGCAAAAGTCTATTTTGCGACAGATGATTTTTTTGCCCCAAAAGAACGAATGATTCTATCAACATCGCCTGTTTTTATCCCCGGGAAATATGATGACAATGGGAAATGGATGGACGGCTGGGAGAGCCGTAGAAAGCGTACCGCAGGGCATGACTATGCCCTTTTAAGCCTAGAGCATGCTGGGCGAGTTTACGGCGTAAATATCGATACAACGCACTTTACCGGCAATAATGCCCCAAAGGCGTCAATCGATGCTTGCCTCAGCAATGATCCGCCTGATGAAAATACCGAATGGCAGGCTGTATTGAGCCCGAGTAAACTCAAAGCGGATTCTAACAACTATTTCCCAATTCAGAACAATAATAGCTTTAACTACTTTCGCCTCAATATCTTCCCGGATGGTGGCGTGGCAAGGTTGCGCCTATATGGGCATGTCGATAAATCCCCTTCAAAATTTGATGCAGCAATACCAGTAGATCTGATAGCTGCCATCAATGGAGGGCGTCCAATCGCTGCTAGCGACGAACATTACGGGATTGTGGCAAATCTCATTGCACCCGGCAAAGGTATTAATATGGGCGATGGTTGGGAAACGGCTCGCAGACGATCGGGTGGTCATGATTGGGCAATTATCGCATTGTGCCACCCTGGGATTGTCGAGAAAGTCCAAATCGACACGGCTTATTTTAAAGGAAATTATCCGGAATATGCCGACATCAAATACCTCAATTTACCACAGGAAGAGTCCGAGAGGAGTCTTGAAAACCATCCGAATTGGCGCCCCCTTATTGATCGAGCGGACTTATCGGCAGACAATGTACATGATTTCTTGGTTCCTGAGAAAAACCAGAAAAAGTGTACTCATTTGCGGTTAAACATTCATCCCGATGGCGGGATTAGTAGATTCCGCGCAATTGGCTATGTGCAACCCAAAACTAGTCAACCAAGATTTCATTCTGGGAGAGTGCCAATATGTTTCTAACGCGACAAAAATGCCTCCTGGTATGCGTCTGTCTGCTTTCATTGGCTGCTTGTGCTTCTTCCTCAGTCCAAAAAAACGAACCTATATCTCGACCAAAACCTTACCTATCACAGAATATCGAAGAAACCCTCTTATTGCAGGCAACTCAGAGCTTCATTCGAGATTATAATAATTGGAATGATACTGCCTACATGGACAGCATTAACGGAGGTGATCCGCTCCAAGAGAAGGCATCTTCAGCGTATAGCGAGTTAGTACGGCAGTACGCTGTAGCCGGCACAACACACAAGGACGTAGCATTTTCCAGTAAATCGAGTCACGATTTAGAGAATGAGCATGTCATCCTGATCGAAATAAATGGCCTTCTAGCGATCGTAAAAACCAAGCATTATGGCTTCAATGATCATGGATCTGACTATGAATATCATTATAAGCGAACTAAATGGGGCTGGCGTTTGGTTGACTTAGTTTATGTTGCCGAAAATTATCGAGGGTCAATTTTGTAAATGTTGCAGCATAATATTTGGGGACGCTTAGATAGGCGATCTTGGATTGGGCCTTAAAAAAATATGCTGGCTACAGCATCTTTTCCTTAATGAGTATAATTGTTTTTTCGTCAAATGGCTTTGATTCAATCATTTCTTCCAATGTGCACCCGCGCAACTCGTGAGGAAAAACAAGCCAGTTATCAGTCTGATGGATGTGAAAATCTGGAACACGATTTGTTTTATTTTTGGCCGGCTTGTAGTAAACAGTTGCAACGCGAATATCTTCCGGCGTGTTGCGGCGACATTTAACTTTTAATTCCTTTATGATTGCTTGAACGCTGCGTCCGCTATCAAATACATCATCTATAATCAGCAATTGATCATCACTGTTTATGGTATCAGCGACATGTTGCAACCCATAGACTTTGACTTCCTTATCTTGAATTGTGCCAGCACCATATGACGAGGTACGAATTGCAAAATGGTCGGTCGGAAAGCCGCACAATTCGAGCACTTCTTGAATTGCTATTCCGACAGGTGTCCCGCCTCGCCAAACGCCCAGAATAAATGTCGGTCGATATCCACTTTCAATGATCCGGACGCCTAACTCAAAGGAATCTCTTAAAAGTTCCTCAGCGCTAATAAAAATCTTGGCCATATGTTCCCCAATTTGAGTTTTACGCCTATCATCGCAAAATCAGCATTAAGGAACGGCAATTAAACGTTTAATGATATTCTTGCAAATCAATATCATGATTTTTCAATCCGGAGCCAGCAAAAATATCAAAGCCGCTTGCAACTTGAAAGAAAAGGGCATATTAAACGTTTAACTAATAGCTATACCGGACTTTTCAGATGCGTTGCTTTCTTGCATGCGATCACTCAGTGTTAGTCGCGAGGTAGCAAAATAAGGATATAAAATGGAATTTGGGGAGATATTTAGAGGTCTGCTAGGCTTATGTGTTTTCATAGGGCTTGCATGGCTATTCTCTGAAAAGAGAAAAGAAGTCTCCATCAAATTGATTTTGGGCGGCTTAGCGGCGCAAATAATAATAGCTGTTCTGTTAACTCAAGTGCCCGCGGTAATAGCAGGCCTCAAAGGAGTAACGAAAGCCGTTGACGGGTTGCAAAAATCTGCCGAAGCCGGGGCGGTATTTGTATTCGGCTATCTTGGCGGCGGGCCGCAACCCTTTGCTGAAGGCACGTTAGAAGGCTCAACCTTTATTTTCGCTTTGCAAGTGCTTCCAGCCGTATTGCTGGTGAGTGCCTTGGCGGCGGTTCTTTGGCATTGGGGTGTTTTGCGATGGATCGTCAGGGGCGCAGCTTGGCTATTTGGCAGAGCATTTGGTGTTAGCGGGCCTGTCGGAGTATCGACATCTGCCTGCATTTTTCTTGGGATGATTGAAGCCCCGTTGCTCGTTCGGCCAATGTTACCGAAACTATCAAGGGGAGAATTTTTCATAATCATGGTTGATGGTCTCTCAGTAATCGGGGGATCGACCATGATTTTGATTGGCGTCATGTTGGCGCACAAATATCCAGATTTATTCTCCCATCTGCTAAGTGCCACTCTAATCAGCACGCCAATGGCAATCACGATGGCGCGGATCATGATCCCAACACCGGCTGTTGCCAGCTCTGAAAAAATTTCACTTGAAAGCGAATATAAAAGCACCTTGGACGCTATGACCCAAGGTACAATTAATGCTATCACCATTGCTGCCTATGTTGTTGGCTTGCTAATTGTATTTGTTGGAACAATGAGCTTAATCGATATGCTGCTTGGTCTTTTACCACATAGTGGAGACCCTTTATCACTCAGCAAGATCTTTGGATTTATACTCGCGCCCTTTGCCTGGTTAATGGGTGTGACGGCTGGGGATTTCCAAACAGTTGGCGGACTTCTAGGCACGAAAGTAGCTGCTAATGAAGTTGTCGCTTATACACAACTTGCCGGCCTGCCTGATGGTACGTTATCTGAAAAGTCCGAGTTGATTTCAAAATATGCACTTGGCAGCTTTGGCAACTTCGGCAGCGTTGCGATACTAATCGGAACTCTCTCTGCAATGGCGCCAGAGAAAAGTGATGACATTGTGAGTTTGGGGTTTAAGGCGCTGTTTGCAGCCTTTTTGACATGTTGCATGACCGGAACAATTGTCGGTTTGCTAAGTAGCTTCTCATAAGTTTGAGTTCCAGACTATGAGCCACGATAAGCCAAAATTAGTCATCGTAGACACTGACCCCGGCGTCGATGACGCCATGGCAATATTGTTCTTGCATGCATCACCAAAAGTCCAAGTAGTTTCACTAACAGCCGTTTTTGGCAATGCGGATGTGGCGACGACAACGCAAAATGCTGCATACCTCGCCGATCGTTTTAATATAGACGTCCCAACCTTTGAGGGGGCCGATAATCCATTTGCGCGACCGCGCTACGTGCCTGAGTTACGCGTTCACGGGAAAGATGGGTATGGAGATACGAATTTGGCAGCATCCTACAAAACTCCGGATACGAAAATAAGTGCGGTTGAACATATCATTGAGACGGTGAAACAACATCCCCATCAGATTACTTTACTCGGCCTAGCACCGCTGACCAATTTTGCCTTAGCGCTCCAAAAAGCCCCTGAGATTGCTGAACTCGTAGCGGAAGTCGTGATCATGGGCGGTGCGTTCGGAAGAAAAGGTAGAACCGGAAATATCAAACCTAATGCAGAAGCTAATGTGTTCTACGATCCCGAAGCCGCCGATTTGGTATTCGCCGCAAATTGGCCAGTAACGGTCATTGGGCTCGATGTCACAGTGGATTGTATGCTACCTGCAAAATCGACTTTGGGTTTGGCAGAATCTGGAGGAGATGCCGGTCATTTCTTATGGGAAATCTCCAGAGGTTATGAGGAAGTTTACAAGAAATTTGATGGCGTAGATGGTTGTTGTATCCATGATGTCGCCGCCGCCGCTTATGTAACAAATCCAAGCTGGTTTAAGACTAAAGAGCATCGAATTATGGTTAAGCTAGATGGGGATGATTTGGGCCAAACCGTTGTCGTTGATAACAATCTTTCGCGCCCATTTCATAAAATTGCTGAAACCGTAGAGTCTCACAAAGTCATTTCCTCTTACGTCGATTCCATTGAAGCACTTGGCAAAGCTTTTCCAAACGATTTGCCATCAAGTTAATACGCTAAATTAAGTAAAATTATGACGGAATACAAATCGGTTGCAGAGCTTTCTGTAGACTTAGAATTATACAAATTTATTGAGGAGGAAGTTCTTCCAGGGTTAGCTATTACAACGGATCAAGTTTGGGAGGGCTTGCTTTTTCTTTTGCGAAAATTTGCAAAAGAAAATCAGCTTCTTCTTGAAAAAAGAGAGACGTTTCAAAAACTGATAGATGAATGGTATATGGCAAATCCGGACGAACCAATTGGCTCAGTCAAACATGAACAGTTTTTGAGAGAAATTGGGTATATCGTAGAGGAACCCAAGAGTTTTAACATCAACACAAAACATATCGACCCTGAAATCAGCCACACGGCTGGCCCTCAACTGGTTGTCCCGGCATCAAATGCTAGATTTGCTGTAAATGCCGCAAACGCGCGTTGGGGCAGCCTGTACGATGCCCTCTATGGCACGAATGCCATACTTGCATCGACTGAAAAAACTGCTCTGAATGGATATGACCCGAAACGCGGAGCGCAGGTCATTGCGTGGGCAAAGGCATTCCTCGATCGGCACTTTCCGCTTGAGTCCGGAAATTATGAATTTGTTACCGGGTTTTCAATATCCGATGAGCAACTACTCGCCGTTATCGATGGAGAAAAAATTGGTTTAAAGTCGACCTCTCAATTTGTTGCCTACAAAGGCCCTTTAAACGCCCCAGAGTCGATACTTCTGAAAAACAACGGATTGCACATTGAACTTCTTATAGACCCTTCCGGTCCAATCGGGGGTTCCGATGTCGCAGGTATCAATGACGTTGTCATAGAGTCAGCAATCACAACCATAGTTGACTGTGAAGATTCTGTTGCTGCAGTCGACGGGGCAGACAAAACCAATGTTTACCGAAATTGGTTGGGTCTGATGAAAGGAAATATTGAGGCGAAGTTTGAGAAAGGTGGTAAGTCGCGGACACGATCCCTAGCTCTCGACAAACACTATAAATCCTTTGACGGGCGGAAGTTTACATTAAGTGGCCGCAGTTTAATGCTAGTCAGAAATGTTGGACTTTTGATGAAGACGCCAGCCGTATTATGGAAAGATCAACAGGGCATACCCGAAGGCATTCTCGATACCCTCATCACAAGTTTGATCGCGTTACATGACATAAAACGGGGGATCAATTCTTCTGCCGGTTCCATTTATATCGTAAAACCAAAAATGCACGGGCCGGAAGAAGTTGAATTTACCAATAGAGTTTTTGATGTAGTTGAAGATGTTCTCGGACTAGAGCGATATACCTTGAAAATTGGCGTCATGGATGAAGAGCGCAGAACAAGCGTAAATCTACTTGCTTGTATCAAAGCTGTCGAAAATCGAATTATATTTATTAATACGGGGTTCCTAGACCGAACTGGTGACGAGCTTCATACAGCAAAACAAGCCGGTATCGCCTTTGACAAATCGTCCATCAAATCTGCAGATTGGCTGAAGGCCTATGAAGATAATAATGTAAACATGGGATTAGCCTGCGGTTTCCGTGGTAGAGCGCAAATTGGTAAAGGTATGTGGGCGAAACCAGATGAGATGGCCGAAATGCTGGAACAAAAAGTTGCGCATCCGAAGACTGGAGCTTCATGTGCATGGGCGCCATCACCGACAGCGGCGACTTTGCACGCTACACATTATCATGACGTCAATGTGTCAGATGTTCAATCAGCACTGCTTGCGCGGGATCCAATAACATTTTCAGACTTGCTGACACCCCCTATGTCAAAAACCCATAACTTTTCCGAAGATGAAATCAGATCAGAATTAGAAAACAATGCGCAAGGTATATTGGGATATGTGGTGCGATGGATAAATCATGGAGTGGGCTGTTCAAAGGTTCCCGATATCAATGGGGTGGGCCTAATGGAAGACCGTGCTACGTTACGCATATCAAGTCAGCATATAGCTAACTGGCTACATCACGGCGTTTGTACACCTGAGCAAGTCCGAGGTGTTCTAAAAAGGTGTGCGGCAATGGTAGACAATCAGAATGCCGATGACAAACATTACATCCCTATGGGCCCAACGCATGAAGACAGTATCGCGTTTCAAACGGCTGCG
>Ga0222715_10002255_pt1 | contig 17787 bp, 28 predicted proteins | sample C33_9DmetaG_FD_165056 | JGI IMG/M metagenome (GOLD analysis project Ga0222715, IMG submission 165056) | Estuarine water microbial communities from San Francisco Bay, California, United States - C33_9D | ecosystem: Environmental > Aquatic > Marine > Unclassified | place: USA: California... | reverse complement strand
TATTCTGTCGTATCTTAGGTAGATTGAAGCCGTTATCTGCATTAGAATTATATAATTTCTTTGTATTGCTTTCTAACATTATCCTCGAGTCGTAATAGTCTGATAACATTTTACGTCTTGGACTACCATTATTGCCTAATGGTGTGTTATTTAATTTCTCTATTTGTTTTTTATTCTTTAATCCAAATGTGTTGTCGTCATTATTGTGTACATCATCAAACTCAGCAGGTCCTGGTGCCATTATGCCTTGATACTTGTATTCTCGTACCGCTTCAATATGACGTGATTCATTTAGATATGAATTGGCATAATTAAATTTACTTACATCCCATTGTTTACTGTATAAATCGTGTGAATAAACTTTGTTTGCAAACATTCCTTTTCGTGTGTTCAATACAGAATCCATATTGTTGTTAAGTGTGTAAGTCATAGGTTTAGATATTTGTCCAAATACTTCGTCTGATACAGGAACAAAAGAAGGTTTTTCTGCTGACACTAAATCATAATAATGTTTTGGTGGTTTAGGTGTTCCGTTAGGTTCTGCATATAGATCATCTAAACAACGATAATGTAATCCTCGATTGTTTTCAAAAAACAAATAACCAGGTCCTAAATGATCTTTAGGTTCGGATCTATCTGCTAACATATTGATAGCATCGGTAGGTCTTAAATTAGGTATATTAATCTTGTAATTATCTTTTGTTTCTGATATGAATAAAAACTTTTTACTGTTTAAATATTCTTTGTTCTTAACAATATCATTAACTGTTCTGCCATACGATTGATTAAATGTTTTAGATACTCGCACTCGTTGATTACGAGTCATTTCAATAGATGTAAAGTGTAAAATTAATGCCTGAGCACTTGCACTTGTTTTGTAAGACGCCTTTTTATAAACTTGAAATCGGTGTGTTTTGTGGTCAATCTGCTCATCGCCACCAGCATCAAAAGGACTTCTCATTCTAAATTCTAAAAACTCTTGTCCGACAATAGGTAATCTGTGAGATAAACCTACAATGTCAAAAAATAAAATATTACCTGTGATGAAATTTTCTTCTAAGCTTTGATAGATGTTGATAACAGCAACGTTGTCAGAAATATCTACAACAAATCCTTCATAACTGTATAACAAAACACCATCACACCTGAAATCACCAGGAAAACGATAATTATTATCTTCGTATTTTAGTTGTTCTGCCATAATAAGTTCTCATTAGTCTGCCAATAAAGTTTTAAATTCTTCTACAAATGTGTTTATCAATTCTGGTTTTAACATTCGTATTCTACTTTTTTTTAGTTGTTCTTTTTGTTCGTACTCGTAATTAGTAACCGCTATTGCACCTGCTGTAGTTGAAGGTACTTGTATTAAGTGTGAGTCATCATACGAAGTTTGAGCACCACTATCTTGTACTTTTTCATAATGATGAACAGCATTTATATTGGTGTATTTGTCAGTAACATATTGTTCAAAGTCAGATTGTGATAATGGCCAATCGTAGTATCTATCTTTAACACCATTTAATAATAAAATTACCCAATAATAATCTGCAACACCGTAAAACTTTTCTGATACTATTTCAGGTGATTCACCTGCAGGTACGATATATTCATCAAAAAATGTTCCTGTTTCTAATAAGTCTTTTTTAATTTGTACACGTTTTAGTAAATGTGTAACTTTTTTATAATTACCTTGACCTATTGCGTCATAGTAAATTTGTGGAAAGTATGAAAAATAATTAGGCATTATATTATTTCCTTATTAATCCTTATAATCTGAAACGTAACCATATAGTTTTTGAGATTCTTGGGTAAGTTTAATTCCTTTAAGTTCAGCATATCGTTGTCTTTCAATAATTTCAAGTTCTTTGAATGCCATTGAAACATTTATAGTGACAGGATCTCCTCCAGCGTGTGTAGCAAACTTATCTCCTCCATAAGTTACATCTATACCTGTACAAGCACAAAGACCTACAACATCAATAAATGGATTCATTTGTTGTCCGTGCATAAATCTAATTGCAAATTCATCTGGTACTTCATATGCTGCAATTGCACTACCCTTACCAACTTTTGTTGGTAACATAGCAATTTTCATTGTATCTAAAATTTCTTTCAATAAAATAGATTCATCTGCACTTCTTGGTGTAAACTTAAAATCAAAACTAAACGATCTATATTCTAGTTGGTTGAATATCATTTCTTGTAAAGGTGCAGCTGCAATACCTAATTTTCTTTGTACAGCAGCAGTTCCTGTTCCTTCAAATCCAACTAAACTAGTGACATTACTAATATTTTTAGCACTTTGTGCCAATAAATTTTTAAAAAATGATGTATCCATTCCATCAGGTGTAAGTGCTTCTCGTATTTTTGAAGCAAGTCCCAAAAATATACCTTGATCTTCCGCACCATAATCAGCAGTAAAACCTAATTTAATATTTTGTGGCATATACAAAGCAATCGAAGCAACTATTTCTCTTTTTTCTGAATTTCCTTTTGAAAATAATTCTTCACTATAAAATCTGTTAGCACCTTGATATATCTTTTTTAAATATGCGTCATTTCCTGTACTACTAGGTTGTCTAGTTGCGTTACTTTGAACCTGTGAACCAACACCCTCTCTCCTTAAAATATCAAAAAGAATATAATGTTTTTGATCTCCTGCGTCAACAGGATATTGTAGATATTTTAAATCATAAGACTTAGCTTTTGGAGTAAAAACAGTAGTATTGTCTTTAACGGATCGCAAATACGTATTATAATTTGATGACGTACTTCCTTTACCGCTAGGACTTATTGTTTTTAGTAATTGTTGAAAAGGTAAAACCATATTAATATTTATATTGAATTTCTTATCTTATACGATTAATGTAAGTAATAGTATCTGGATTAGTTACACCTACACTTCTAGGTGTTGGCACTACAGTTTGTTGTTTATTAATGTTATTAACAACATTGTTATTGACTGTATTAATATTTTGTGTTTTATATGCTGTATCTGTAGCAGATTTGTCAATACCGTTTTGATTTATTTCTGCTGTCTTTTTCATTTTATCAGCATTATCAGGTTGAGTCATATCTCTTGCCATTAGTCCTGCGTCTATTGCCACACTAGCAGCAGTTCCTGCACCTGGTACAATAGAGGCAGCTCCTGAAGCAATCTCCATACCTGCACCAACTACATCTCCTTGTGCCAATCTACTCAATGCAAAACCTATACCTGCAATTGCTCCTAATATAGGTATTTTTTTAATAGCAGATTTTAATAATCCTTTACTTGCAGCCTTAGTTGCTGTCTTTTTCATTCCTGCTTCAGCAACTTCTTTACCTACAGCCTTTTCAGAAACATTATTGACAATATTATTATTAACTACACCAGTAGCAGTTTTAGCAACTGAACCTAATCCTAGAGCACCTAGTGCTGTTTTGCCCAAACCTGCTGCTTTACTTAATATACCTTTACCGCCTTTAAATACACCTTTTGCACCTTTAAAAGCAGCAGATCCTAATAACAAATTTTTTACTGTATCTAAAATTCCACCTTCACCATCACCATCATTATTTTTTAATCCAGGTTTCTTACCTGATAGTAATTCATTAGTAAGTTTAGATTCTTCTAATATACCTTTTAGTGTAGCAGTAGTTTCTTTAAATTGTTCATCAGATTCTCTCTCTTGTTCAATTGTTTCTTCTTTTCCAAACTCTTGTAAATTACTTCCGCCAGTCAAAGATGTGCCTGTTTGTACAAGTTCAGTTCTACCTGATGAAACTTTTGCAGGAGATGTTCTTTTCATAGACATAGGTTCTTGATCAAAACCTGTATAAGTTTCATTTCCATATCTAATTGATTCTTTTAATCCTTTTCTTGCTAAACTTTGTTTTAATGATATTGCTTGTGATTCAGCAGCCTCTTCAGCTTCAACAGCACGTTGAAGTGGTCTGCCTAAAAAAGGAATACGTGTAAGTCCAAATCTTTGTGCTAATTTTAGTGCTGTAAATTCTTTTTTTAAATCTCTAAAAGCAAGATTCATTCTTGTTGAAACATTTAGTATTTCACCTAATCGTGCATTGGTTTTACCTACTGTCTGTTTAATGAATAAAAGTTCTTCAGCATTTACAACACCTTCAAGTTCTTTAATAGTTTTATCTGTGTTTGCTTGTAATTGTACGGCATCATTATAATCCATACCCTTAATCATATCTAAATCTTGGGTTTGATAATTAACAACATAATTGATTATATCATCACGTATGCCTGCCTTTTTTAATTTTTCCATACTACCAAAACCTTGATCTCGTATGGTTTTATCCATATAAGTTGCTAAAGAATCTGAAATAGCAAATTTTTCATCTTTTTGCTTTCTTCTTTGTAAGGAAATAATCTTTTCAAAATTAGGATTTACGTCTTTAAATCCTATTGATTCTTTTCCTACTTTAGTAGAATAATCAGGTTGTTTTGTAGTTGGTTTTTTTGCCATCTTATCTTAGTTCTGTTTGTTTTGATACTGGTTGTTGTACAACTGGTTGTGGTTGTGATAATACTTTTGAACCACTATTAGTATATAAACCAAACCAAGCAGCACCAGCACCTACTACGATGGATACAAGACCAGCTTGTTCCATAGATGGTTTGTCTAATGCCATAAACCAATGTACTACCTTGATGAGTATGTACATATATGTTAATATGAATAGTCTTGGAAATATTCTCCAAGCGTCAATTGCTTTTGCCAAGTCTATTATCTTTTGATAACTTTTGTTTTCCATTTATCTACCTCTTTGTTTCTCTCTTATCTTTTCGTTTTCTTCTTTAATATGTTGCAACAGTAATTCAGTATAAATTTCCCTCTCCCACGGTATCATATCTTCTAATTCTGTTAAAGAATATTTATGGTACTGCATTAAAGCAAAGTTAGTACGATAATAGTTCTCTAACGTTTCGTGTAAGAGGGTTACTGAAAAAAATCAGATGCCCCTTGTAATAATAAAGTATGTTCAACACCTGACTTAGGATTTTGGTACTTTATCAAGTGTGATACAACTGGTAACTCATCAAAATACTTTTTAATTTGTAAGAATTGCTTTGATGTTAAGTTCTCAACAAATTCAGTTAATTGTTCCTTTGTTATATCTACTGATTCAAACACTTCATCATCTTTATAAATTTGTGCAATACAATCTCTAACTAAATCAAAAGACAAATCAATAAAATTTCTTTTATTCACTAGTTCTTTTATTGTTGGTGTTTTCATTATTACACCATAACCAGATTCAAATTCAATTTTATTATTAACTTGTTTATTTAAATCAGGTTTAATATCATCTATTTTTAATTCATAATCAACTAAAACATTTTCATCATCTGGACATTTTAGTTTCATTTGAACAACCTCACCTACAGATTTAGCTCTTATGTTTATCCATAAGTATTCAAAATCATAGACAGGTAATTTAGTTACATCAATATTGCTCAAAGTACAGTTTTGAACAACAGAAACAAAAGCATTTGTTACCTCTGCCTCATCATCACTTTCATTCGCTAATAATAAAAGTTTTTCTTCTTTAATTAAAAACGGCCTGTATTTCACTTTGACATTGTTTGATAAAGTCAGTTCATATTCAGGTGTCTTCAAAAATGGTATACTCATTATTTACTCCTTGTCTTATTAATATAATATATCACGTATAATTTTTGGGTCTGGTAGACCTTTAGGGAATACACGTCCTCCCGTTACTCTTCCTATTGGTAAATCTCTCCTAATTTTTTCGTAAACTTGTCTTCCAACACTACCTAGTATATTACCTAAACCAAAAGGTAAATTGTCTAAAAGACCTCCTTCTATCTGTCTTACGTTTTTTCTGTATTCATTTTTTAAAGCACCATCGTTACTAGGTAATACTTTACTTCCTGCTAAAACGTTTACAGTAGATGAATTCCAATATCTATATTTAAATGTCACACTTGTTTTTACAAATTGACCTGCTGAATCGTGTGAAAAAGGTGTTGCCGCTATTGATTTAGGATAAACCTCATATAATTGTGCTTGATAAAAAGACTCACTTGTTCCTAATATCTTTCTTAATTCATCTCTATCTTGTTCTGGACTACCTTTAGGTTCGTAAGTTGCTAATGCAGCTGTAAATGTTTTCTTTAAAGGTGTTATAGTAATTGTACAAGGTTTAGCATAAGTGTCATAGTATCCTACATTGTAATTTCTAGGATTAACTATCATATTTTGCCACGCTTCAAAATATACTCTTTCATCAAAGTCAGCACCTGTATAAAAGTCTAAAGTTATTTCATCAAATTGAACACCATTTGCTATTGCTCTACTAGGACCATAATACTGATCGTTAGTATCATCTGTAATTGTTCTTGTAGGTATAGAAACATTAGTACAAAATAAATCTAATCGTAATGCTAAACTTTTTCTTAGTTCTGAAGTTAATTGACCAAATGCTCGTAAATCACTTTGTGTTTGAGATGCTTCATCATACATATCAAAATCTGATAAAGGTGATTGTAATGCCAAACCTTTAGGACCATCTATTGTGACCATAAAGTTTGCAGGTCTAGCCAAACCATCTGCTTGATTTAAACCTGTTCTAAACTGATTGTAAACTGAATTGTAATTAGAAGATTTATTAAGATAATCTATTCGTCTATTAGTTTCACCTACATCAAATTGTCTGTTTGATGGTGGAATACCAATACGAATATCTAAATCGCCTACTTTTTTACCAATACTAATTAATGACATTAGATAAATTTCCTACTATTTGCATACACAACTGATTCACTTGCCTTTTTAAATCTTTGTACAGGAAGATATACTGCAATTGCGGCCTCATCCATATTTATTCGTAAAAAACCAGTTTGTAAGTGACTATATAAGTATTTCTTTATTGTTGGTTTTACTAGTGATACTCTTTTAACATCATCATAATTTACATCAAATTTAGTCTTACTGTCAAACTTAGTATCATCTGCGAATTGTTGCATACGTTCTAACAATGTAAATCGTAGTGCTGGGGGTAAATAATGAAAGTTCATACCCATAAATCCACCAGGTGTAGGTTCTAAAGGCAATACCAATGGAAATATATCATAGTATGGTAGTGTTTTTCTTAACTTTGGATTGTATCCAAATAGATTAAGTCTACCTACACTTGGTCTGCCTGTCAATTTGCCTTGTCTGAATAGTTGATTAGCGGTTACACCACTTGCAATTCTATTCACTTGGGTTCTATACCAAGTAGCAGATCGGTCAGTATTCCCTTTGTTTAATTTGATAGTATCAAAAACTGAAGCCATATGATATATTTATGTACATAATAAATATGATTATGAACAAATTTAGTAGAGTATATAAAGCACCATACAAAGGTGTATTCACACCTGCACGACCTGAAAAGTATAAAGGTAATGTCAAGTCTATAATCTATCGTTCAAGTTGGGAGAAAAGGTTTATGCAATATTGTGATAAGACGCCACAAATAACTGAATGGGGTAGTGAAGAAATTGTCATTCCGTATCGTTCAATTGACAATCGTGCTCATAGATATTATCCTGACTTCTATATGAAAGTAAAACAATTAGATGGTTCATTTAAAAAATTCATTGTTGAAATCAAACCAAAATATCAAACAAAAAAACCTGTTAAGAAATTAAGAGAAAGTCGTACATATAAAAACGCATTACTGACTTATGAAAAAAACAGGCGTAAGTGGGAAACCGCCTACGCCTGGTGTTTAAAAAATGATATGAGATTTATTATCCTTACGGAAGATCATCTCAAAACATTTTAAGATTTAAATTCTTCTCCATTTACATCAACAAGGCCTGTTTCCATAGGAAGACCTCCGTTACTTGTATCGGGAGTTAAATTTTGTGGTAAAAAACCATTATAGACAAACGGCCATTTATTTCTTTTTTCAATGTCTTCAACTTTCATTCCTGTAAGTTGTGAACAAACTTGAAACATAAATGATTTCATTTTGTCTAATTCTTTTTTCCAAGACACTCTTTTTTCAACAATGTTTGAAGGATTAGGATTTTTTACGTAACCTGTTACTTTGATATTGTCAGAAGCGTTTTCTCTTAACCACAATTTTAATCCATCGTGTAAGAGTGTTTTATAACCGCCTGGTTCTTTGACAAAACCATATTCACCCACTTCTTCATAGTTACCATCACCAAGAATTGGTAGACCTAATTCATCTGCTTTTTCGTTAGCACTAGGACCATCATATGGTTGAATACTCTCATATTTTGATTTAGTGTCACGGAACTTTTTAAAAATAGTTTTTTGCTGTGCTGTTGTAAAATTACTTGCAACATTAGCAATAAGTTTTTTTAAATTGTCATCATCTGTAAGATCAATCATATTGGTATCGTGTGCTTTACTCAATCCTTTTAAAATATCTTCATATTTTGATCCTGCAGCTGGAGTGTGTTGATTACTCTTATATGCAAATTTTAATTCATCTAAAGGTGAATCAAAAGTTACAACATCATAAATTGATGTTTGCCATCCTAATTCTTCTTGTGCTTCATCACGGTTGTGACCTACTACACCGATATAAAACTTAGGATTATTAGGATCAATTTTAATAACTTGAGGATTTTCTGTGTAAATAAAATCATTTACAGTATAAGAATCTTTCAAAGCATTAATGTGAGGTCTTAAATTTACCTCAACTCTATAAGTTTGATGTTGTTTGTTAAATTTTACTTTATCTCTATTGAGAATAAGTCTTTTTTGAAAATTTACCCCTTTTGGGTAATTTGGCGGACATAACTTTAAAGACATATCCAGGTCAATTGATATTTTCATATCGTCATCTTTCTGTGGTCATAGACCACGTTTTAACTATAATCATAGACTATAGTTTGATTAATATATTATATTATAATAATATATCTATTTAGTATATCATATCTTCTCATCTTTGTCAAGCACTTATTAAGTATGGGTGCCTAATTACTTAGGCACCCTTTGAGAAAGAGAGAGATAGATTATTCGTCCTCAGCTAGTTTACTAAAGTACGATAATGAGTCATCATCATCGTTGGACGAAATTGCTTTCTCCACGATTCCACTAGAAGACCTTGGTACGTCATTACTGACAGGTGGGAGGTCAATATCTTCTACGGACTCCGTGCTTCTTGTTCCAGTAAGTACCCTATTCAGTTTCTCTTTGAGTTCATCATAGGATTTAAAGTTACTTGGATCAATGAAGGGTTTTAGAGCGTGTTGAGATTTCCATACTGAGTCAATCTCCTCATCAGTAGTTTTAACTCTACTAACTGGCTCAAATTCTGATTTATCATAATTCCAATAACCATCAACTTTTCTGATTTTTAGTTTGAAGTTTGAACCTTCCCAAAAATCAAATGGGTTAACTGCCTTTTCATCTTCAAATTGTGGGTTCATCGCTTCAGTAATTTTATCAAATATCTTTTTACCGAATTTGAATAAAAATACTTTACCCTCATTCTCAGGATGTTTTGGATCAGACACCACTAGAATATTAGAATAGTATTGTAACTTTCTTTTTCTTTTTCTAGCAATCTCTTTGTCGGCTTCAATACCTGTATTCCAAAGTCTTGTATTTTCTTCAGACACAGGATCTTTTTGACCTAATGTAGTTAGTGAGTTCTCAATATACCATTGACCACCTGGACCTTGAAATGCGTGGTGCCAGACTCTCTGCCAAGGTAAATCTTCACCTTCTACTGCAGGTAAAAATCTAATTACAGCATAACCGTTACCTGATTTATCAAGTTCTGGTTTCCAGAACCTATCATCTTGGTACTTGTTTTCTGTTTTTGGTTTTTCGATTGTTTGTTCTAACTGTTTAGTTAGAGCGTCAAAATTAGACTTTGACTTTTTAAGCGCTTCTAATGCGTTTGACATTGTATTCTCCTTGTATGTATTTTTGTATGTATTAATTTAAATATTAGTTTAAATATAATATTATTTATAATACTTTTTATGTGTCTGATAGGATTTATTGGTTTACCCACAAGACCAAATAAACTTGCAAGATTTATTTGTTTTAACATTCTATTAGTATATCATATTTGACTTAATCTGTCAAGCACTTGTGCTTGTGTAATATACTCTAATCTTTCATCTTTCAACCATTTACTCCATTCGTGTATAGGTTGATCTGTATTTTCACCTGAATCTGCACTATTCTTATTTACTTTATAAAACTTAATCTTAGGGTTCCAGTCCATTAGTGTGTACCATTGATTAATCCAATTAATGTGAGGTGTTGCACTTGCATTATTAATTTGATAGTGTTTCGTATCTTTGTATATGTTATTAACTTGCTTTGTATTAGAAACTAAGTCGTGTCCTATTAGATAGACTTCAGTAGGTTGTTCTTTTTTAACTGCTATAAAACCACTTGACGCACCGCAAGCCCAACCGTGATCTTTATAATCACTCCACGAATCTTTTAAATCAAATGACATATCATTCTTTTTAATCCAAGATATGTAAATGCTAGACTTGTTAATTTGTTTTTGTATAATTTCTTTACTTGCATTAGGATTTTCTTTTTGTGTTTTTTTTAAAATAGATACCATACCTGCTAGACTAGTACCGTGTACAACAAATTCTTCAGCTTGATCTTTGTCTTCTTTATTTTCTATTATGAAATCATAATCTTTTAATTGGTCTAAATCTTGTGCATTGGCAAATCCTTCTATAACTTGGTCATACATCATTTTAGGAAGTTTAGTCCAGTTTCTAAAGTAACAAGGTCTTTTTGTAGCAAACCCACTATGGTATATTTCGTGTATGATACCATTATCAACTGCGGTTAATACATCAATTAGATTTGAGTAATCTCTATAAATGGCATTACAACCATATATCTTGCCGTGACCTCTAAGAAGTTCTAAAGGAAAGTCTTTTCTACTTTCACCATTACCAATTAAAAATACTTTACGACTCATACAAATATTTCTTTCATAATAAATTTACATTTTGTAACATTCATATTAACAAAAGGACTTAACTTCTTAACCTTAGCAGATAGTTCTGGCCAGATAACTGTTTCTTTAATTTCTTTATCCCAGTTTTTTACAAATGATAAAATTTTATCTAAAATTATAAACGATTGTGTGGAGATTTGTTTTGAAAGAAATAGTCGTAACATTCTTGGATGCTGACCTTCAGATACAGTAAACATATCATCAAACCGAATGCCAGCACCATCAATAGTATTATGAATGATACTGCAATCGTTCCTAAAATTGTATGTAAGTGATTGATTAAATTTCTTCCACTTTGTATAATTTGTTTCACCATCTGCTCTTATTAAGTTTCCTATCCAAGACTTTGAGTTTTCAAAAAAATTGCAAACATAAAAGTCAATTAATTCTTCTTTACTATACTTCGTTGCCAATCTATAAAAGAAATATCTATCATTTCTTTTTAAAAAACTATTTAGAGATGAATTAACTTTGGCATTGTGTTTAAAAAAGTCATAGTTTTCAGTAGTGAAGTGTAGTTTAATTGCAAGATATAATTTATACGCTTCATAACTATTATTGTTCATATAGGCAAAGTAGCAGAACCTGAAGATTTAATTAATCTCAACTTCTCTGCTTCAACTTGTATCTTTTCTTTTAGGGATTTATTAATCATTGGTCCTACTGTAGAAACATCTACTTCATTCTGCTCACAAAACAGAATGACAGCTTCCATATAGGTTACTCTTTTAGATTTGACCATTTCTTCTATAGTCAATCCAAACTTTTTACTGTTCATTAACATCATAGGGTTTATTATAACACGATTTGATTGAATTGTCAAGTCTGGTGCCTGTTTCTGTTGCAAGGTACAGGCAAACCCCAGCAGACTAGGCTGCTAAAGCATAACTTTCGTTAGCATTTATGATTTAATAGTACGTTATCAGCGATTTAACTCAAACTAGGTTTACCTATGAATCGAACCTATTTCCACCCCTAAAATTTCATTGTTTTAATGGTGGAGTGGGAGGGTATCGCACCCTCGTCTTCTCTAGTTATTAACTAGTCGTCAACGTTAAATTCTATGTACCTGGTTTTTCAGGTAATAAAGCAGTATTGAAAGAATGAAATAATATACATCTTTCAGTACCTGATGGTATATCCATTGTCATTAGTGACTCATTATCTGGATTAGCGTAAAACGTTAATAGATAAACAGGTTCACCATCTGGTTTACTTCCTGCTCTTCCTAAACTAATACCTACAGCGTCAAATTTGTGTGTATTAATATAACGATCAACACTATCAGGTGTACCACAGACAACAGGCATTTGTATCGCATACAAGCCTGATTCGTTTGCGAATACTTTTATTGTTGTTGTTATTACAATTGTCCAAGTAAAAATAATTAAATAAGTTGCTAGTTTCTTCATTGTTCTCCTTTAGCACTTTAAGGTAGCAAGTAGAGTAGTAAATCACCCTTAAATTTGTTTTATTTGTATAATATTATTTATTAAATTTAACAGCGTGTCGCTCAAAAAAATCTGTAGCGTGTTTAATAAATTTTTCTTGGTAGTCTGCCATTCGTTCAGGACCGTTGATCCATTCTTGTACAAAACCATCTTCACAGGCAGCCAATACAACTGTTTGTTCTATCTTTTTACCTGGATATAATTCTTCAAACATTTTAGCATATGCTGCTGTTTGGCAAAAGTTACCATAGTTATAATCTTCGTTTCTTTGTTTAGTGGAAGATTTAAAGTCTATGATAGACAATTTACCTTTGTATTCTGCAATACAATCTGCCTGACCTGCAACTTGCATTTCAGGTGAGTACATAACTTCCTCTAATAGATGTATATTTTCTATTCTAGCAAGATATGGTTTAATAATTCTAAACAAACCTAAAGGTGTTACGGCAGTAATACCTATTGATTTTTCGTCTTCATTCTTTAAATGATTTTCTACTAGAGTGTGCATTGTCTTACCTCTATTAGTAGAGGATACTGAAATATAGTTGGCCATCTTTTCGCCTACACTATTCTTCCAAGCGTCTATCTTAGATTTTCTTTCTGGGATTGCTCCTAGAATTGAAGTAACTGAAGGCATATTAATACCATTAATAGTATAAATTCTCACTCCGTCTTGGTTTATTCCCTTTACACCTAAGCTTTTAGGTAAGACAGATTCGTCTAGTTTCACGTGTTTATATGGCATAATATACCTTCCTTTATTTTATAATATACATTATATCATTTTTATGACAAGATGTCAAGCGTTATATACCCTTGTCAGCGTACATATCAGTTAATTGATCTTGTGTAGGTTTTTCACCTGCATATTTGATATATGAGTATTTTTCGTAGCATACTTTACCTGATTCATTTCTATATGCTCGTAAAAACTCTTTTCTGTTTTCTTCTGGATTCTTGTAAGAACAATGTATCCATCCACTATTCTTATCTTCTGGATTCCAAAACTCTAATATTAGTTGGTCGTAATCTAAGTTCTTGTCAATCCAATGAGCAAGTTCCTGATTAGATATTCCAAATATTTCAAAGTCCGCTGCTTGACCACTTGCGTGTTGTGAATTGATTGAAGAACCAATTTTAATACACAGTTGTCCTGATCTAAAACCACTTGATACTGTGACAGGCATACCATAATGGTCACGGACTGGTTGTAAGATGTTTTCGCATAATCTTTGTAACGCTTCGATTTGTGATTCACTAGGATTATTATTGATCCCCTCCCTTTCGGCAGTTTGTGATTTCGTCAATTCGTTAAGCGTGAAGCTTTTGCTTAATCTCATTTAGTTTATCCTTTGCTTTTAATTTAAGTTTTTTTAGGGTTCGTAAATCGTACCAACTTGTAGATGATCTGTCGGCACTTCTTTTGCTTTCAACTTCATTAACTATTTTTTTCAATTCTTTATGATCTTGTTTAGTAGTCATTTTACCCCCTTGTTAGTTTTAAGACCTTTTCAATTTGTGCTTTAATAATAGGTCCCCTATTTGGCCAATGAATATAAGGTTCATTGGATTTAGATAGATTATATAAAAATGGTAATATAATCTTTTCTAATTCTTTAAATCTAGTTTGTATCTCAACGTCTTGTACTTCTTTTGTGATTGTTTCTTTTTCAGCAACAATCTGCATAATCTCATTCATCATTGATTTGATGTCTGATACATCTGTTTTTACTTTTGCTAATTCTAAATTGGAATTTTCTATGATACTTGGGTCGATTGCTGGTTGTGTTTCAGTTGCTGGTTTAGTTGAAACGGCTGTAAACCCATAGTCCACATCCATATCAAACTCACGCATAAAATCTGGTATATCGTCTGCCATATTAGTGTTCCTTTATTGTGATTGGTTTTGTTGATGTGGTAATTATTTGTCCCTCATATGAGCAGGACTCTAGTCTGTTAAACAAGACATAAAGTCCTGCCATAATTAGTTTATAACAGAAGCGGATTGACCTACTGACCTTCGATATACGACCGTTGCTTTTCGGTATCTCGCTTGTTAAGATATAATTATTTAGTCTTTGCACGTTGTCTAGCCCTATGTTTTGCTATCACTTGTTCAGTTTTCACTTGTTTAATAGTCTTTTTACCGTATTGTTGTGCTAATGCACTTGTAGGATGTTTCTCAGAAATCTTTTGAAAAACTTCCTTCATTCCTTGATCGTTTTTGTAACTAATACCTTGTACGCCTGATACAATATTAACTTTATGTATTAATGTGTGTACATCTTTATTCTTTGCTAAGTATTCTTCCATTTCAGATATGGACATAAGTTCGTCCCATATCTTTCCTGATTTTCTGTTTTCAAATGTATAAGTTGGCATTGGTTTATTTTAAAGATAGATGATATAATAGATTGTTTGTTTCTATTAAAAATTCTTCTAAGATGGCGTGTATATCAAAATGTACTTCGTGGATACAAGAGGCAAGATAATATATTTTTTTTCTATATTCTTTTATTACTCTAATACAATCAGTTGTATCAGCATAATTTATAACGTTAGGTTTATATTCACTAGAAAATTTTATACGGTCATCTTCTCTACCTTGATATGTTTCTACTAGTCTATCATTCAAAGCACTTATTTTAGAATGATACTCTACAAACGACTCGTGTTCAGAATATGATTTTGTTTGCCAATGATAACTTTGTAGTGTATTAACAAAGTGAATAGTATCATTAACAAATTCTGTAATAGGTTCTCTCATATTTTTATATTTAGTGTTTTAATCTTTAGTGTCTTTAAGTTCACTTTGATGTAAACCTATAGTTAATTTAGCACGATAAATCATATCATCCATATGAGGTATGAGAAATGTATCATTACCCCATTTTTCAAGTATAAACTCAGCTTCTTCGTATGTCATTTTGTATTCCATTTTGATACCATTGTGGAACTTCTGCTGGATATTTCCAAGTAGCAAATTCTCGTTTCTTCATTATGTAATATTTACGATAACTCTCAACTACGTTGCCAGGTATTTTACATTCATCTGGCATAGCAGGTGTAGGGTCAGTACCTACTTTTTTAATGTTTATTTTTTTAGGTGGGTTACTCAATGCTGTTTTTAGTTTCTGAATAGTCATATGGTCTTTTGTATGATTGTATCGTTTTTTAAATTCATCATTCAATGCAAGCATATGATTGTATAACCAAGTATAATGAAAAATATTATCCATTACCCATTTTGTACTTGGATGATTGATATGACTTGCTTTGTATAATAAAGATTCTAAAACAAAGTTAGTATGTTTCCATCTTTTTATTTTACGACCATTAGCAGTCTTACCGTAATATTCTTCGCCATCTAAAATTCTGTGTGCTGTACATAGCATTTGAGCAGACTCAATAATCATTTTACAAACGTGTTTATCACAACACATCTTGGCTGCAATATAAGGATCTTTATCTAAGTAAAATATATTCATTAGTGTGCTACCTTTCTAAAGTAATCCATACAACCATACTTGTTACATAATTTACGTAATACTTCAAACCAATAGTTCTTACCCCAATCGGTCATTGAATTTCTACAAGCATTTTCAGCATTAGTTATTCTTCTAATTTGTGTTTTAGTTAAGTTCGGCATAATAGGTAATCTATTTAAATCATCATTTGTTATCATAATATAATTATTATATCACTTTTTTTCGTCTTTGTCAACCTCTTTTTTACCTACTGATCCCAATGCTTCTAAACCCTTTATTATATTGGGTATGTTAGATATTGTTGGTTTAGAATCACTTTTTGGTTGTGTCGTTGTACAACCTGATAATCCTATAAAAAGTATTATACATATTAATGCTAGACCGATATAGAGTTCAAAGTTCTTCTTGTTCATTTGTCGTTCCAATCATATATCTGATTTAACTTTAACTTGATTTCATTCGGATCATCAATATCATTGATGTCCTGTGCAATTAAAGTTCTAAAATCACGTTCTTTAGTTTTCAATTTCTTATTCTGTTTCGCAAGTCTTTCAAGTTTTTCTTCTAAACTTTTTTCTTCTTTTGCTTTTGTTAAACTTTTTCTTAGTTGATGTTCTCTTATGGAGATATTGGCTGCAATTAACATTAATACAGCAAGTGGATCAAAAACGAATATAAGTATTATAATGATTAATCTAACTGCTTCGTCAAAGTGATCTCTGGCATTTTCTTTACCATAGATTAATTCGGCAACATACTTCAATGGACCCACATCAGCTTCTATTTTTAACTGCTCTGATTCTAATTTATACTTCTTATCGCTCAATTGGTTTATTTGAGTGGACGCTTGGGTTATGGCTTTCGCTAATGCTTCTCGCTCTGTCTGTTGCTTTTGTCGTTCTTTTAAACCACGTGTAACATACTCCATATCAATATATTTGTCTAAAGCTTTATCTAATGAGTCTAAAGTCTTTTGTGATCTATCAATAATAGTTTGTTGTTGTTTAATTTGTTTATCTAATAATTCTATTTGTAAACCATTACCTGCACTTGGTCTGACTTGGTCTAAGTGTGCTTTCGATAGAAACCCAAAGATACCAATAGATGTAATAAAGATTAATACTACAACTGATATGGTGAGATAATACCTAATAGACCTGGGTAATAGACTTGATCTCCAGTTTCTATAGAGCCAAGATGCTACTACTAACTTACCTATCTCTAATGCCCCACCCATAGCCATAATCGGTACAACTGCACCTGAAAATAAAGACGCAAGTCCTATAATAGAATAACCTGCAGCTATAATAGATATGGATACTCCTGAAATTAGTGTAAGTATAGTTAAAAACATTATGTATTATTTATTGTGATAACCAGTTTATAACAGCACGTATTCCCAATAACAAATAACACAATTCCATTAAAGTTCTAGGTATATCTTTATCTTTTATTCCAAAGTATACCCACATTGTACACGATACACAACCAAGTGCCCATCCTACCCATTGTGTAGAAATATTAGCACTAGATAGAATGTAAACAGATAGTAATGCCAAAAAAAATCCTATCCATCTGCCCTTGTTTAAATCTTTGTAATATCTTATTTTCATTTTGAATCTTTCGGTCTAACTGGTGGTGTTACGTGTGAATCTGTTTTAGTTTCTATTTTGATTTCACCAACCTTAGTTTCTTGTTCTCTTATTTTATCTATAATAAAAATTACTCGTTCAGCATAATCATCTGTTGTAGAATAATTACCTAATGTTTTAATCAACGCTTTAGGATCTAATTGTTGATCCCATAAAATCATTTTTCTTCTTTTATCTCTAAATTCTTGG
>Ga0222715_10002250_pt1 | contig 17815 bp, 14 predicted proteins | sample C33_9DmetaG_FD_165056 | JGI IMG/M metagenome (GOLD analysis project Ga0222715, IMG submission 165056) | Estuarine water microbial communities from San Francisco Bay, California, United States - C33_9D | ecosystem: Environmental > Aquatic > Marine > Unclassified | place: USA: California... | reverse complement strand
CGCGAAACGCATCGAATCCGGCGAGCTTTCGCCGCGCTTGCGCGCTGAGCACTATTTCTGGCTCGACGGAGATCTTTTAGCAGTGAACGGAGAAAGGGGAGGTAGCCCAGGCTTCGGGTCGGTGTTTCATATTGTGTCGCGTGTGCTCAGGGAACAGGACCAGGACAAGTCGATGGTACGGTGCCACCCGCAAGATGCGGTCGTGGGGTCGATCGGCGCTTGCCCTTGGATGCGTCGCGAAGTCCTCGCCAACGTCTTCGGAGGTTCCGCCAGGGCCGTCGAGGAGTTGCACCGCAAGTACAGGCAGTACATCGACGAGCACGTCCCGACCGTATCAAACGGAGGGCATCCCACGGGACGGTTGCATTGTCCCTGCCCGACCGAGGAGGCCATCTTGACGACGATGGCGAACGACAAGGCGTACGCCGACCTGTTCACACAAGCGTCGTGCGCGCACGATCTCAGAGAGCCGTACAAGGAAACGACGGGCGAGTACAGCTGGGTGCGAGACCCATAGTCACATTAGACGTTAGACGTTAGATAGTTCTTTTTGATCGTACAACCATTCGCAGATCGAATCGCGTCTTTGGCCTCGATCCGCGCCGCGCGTCTTCGCGCGTCCCGCTCGTCGCGCCGCGCCGAGCGGTGCCGTCCCGGTGCCGTCCTCGCGCCCACGCCGCCGGCACCACTCCGCGTCGCTCGCGATGGTGGCGACGAGCGGGGAGTACGTGACGTACAGCGTGGGCGCCTTTTTGGCGTGCGTGTCGAGGGTGCGCGACGGCGCGACGCGACGCGACGGCGCGACGGCGCGACGGCGCGACGGCGCGACGCTTTATCTCTTCGCCGCGACGAAACATCGACTCGCGCGCGCGAGACGCCGCGCGGCGACGCGAAGGCGCGCGAACTGACAATGCGGCGCCTCGAACGCAGGGTGTCACGGGCGTGGGCGCGGCGATACTGTTCCTCGTCACCTGGGTCGTGTTCTCCGTCGCGGGCGCGGCGACGAGCTCGCTCAAGGACACGGTGGCGCTGGAGGCGTTCGTGGGATTGGTGACCATGGTGCCGTTCATCACGTCGGCGAACATCCGCGAACACACGAATTGGGTGATTCTGGCGTCGTTTTTACCGTGTCAGGCGGCGTGCGTGCCGTTGGGGGCGCTCGCATTGCAGAGGGTGTCGCCGGCGTATTTGGAGCTGACGTTTTCGGCGTTGATCGCGTTGTTCGTGAGCGAACGCACGGGGGCGATCGGGTACGTCGCGCGAAAGTGTGGAGGTGGCAAAAGTGCAGTTGCGGCGTCGACAACTGCTGGTGACGACGGTGACGGCGACGCACGGGTCTTGAACGCACCCGACGAGGAGACCGGCGAAGAAGTCGAGGCGCGCGCAAACTGGTGGAAAGAGCCCAAGAAATTCCTCATGTTGCCCGTGGACAACGATGGCCTGACATTCAACGGCGAAAATTGGAAGTTCATGCTTTGTTGGGCCGGAGCTGGGTGCATGAGTGGCTTTTTGGGCGGTATGACGGGCACGCACGGTCCGCCGGCCATCGCGTGTTACACGATGATGAAGGTGAGTAAAGACATCGTGCGCGCCACGAGCGCGGCGATTCTCGTCACCGTCATGTGCTCGCGCCTCGTCACGTACGCCGTGAACGGGATGTTCGACATAAGTAAACCCGGTGTCTACGGCGCCGCCGGCGGCTGCGGACTCGCCGGCGTGTGCCTCGGCATTTACGCGCAAAAGTTCATCAACAAGGACCAGTTTACAAAAATTTTGCTCGGAATCCTCGGACTCGGTTCGGTGCTCATGCTGTACAAGGGCATCGAAGATCTATGATATTCTTCGGTCATGCTGTACAAGGGCATCGAAGATCTATGATATTCTTCGGTCATCAATACTCGACCAGTTATATTCTTTGTAGAATTTAGTATCGTTATCGCGTTCGCACCACGCACCATCGCTCAGACGCTCGCGCGAGCGTCGACGCTCGAGCATTGACTCCTCAGACGACGCCGCGCGCTTCTCGCGATGTCGGACAACGCCACGCGCGTCACCGCCGCGAGGCGCGCGAAAGAGCGCGGGAGCGAGTTGTACAAATCCGGCAAGTGGCGAGACGCCGTGGACGCGTTCGGGGAGGCGATTAAAATCGCCCCGCAAGATGACGAAGACGTCGCCGTCTACCATTCCAATCGCGCGGCGGCGCTCCTGCAGCTCGGCGACGCGAGAGCCGCGCGATCGGACGCGGAGAAATGCGTGCGTCTTCGCCCGCACTGGGCTCGCGGGTGGTCGCGCGTGGCCGCGGCGTGCGAAATGTTGAAAGACGACGCCGGCGCCGAGCGGGCGTTGGAAAAGTTGATTTCGCTCGACGCCGATAACGCGGACGCGAGGCGGAGCCTGAACGCGGTGCGGGCGAGAATGCGCGAGCGCGGTGGCGCGTCTCGGGGATGGCGCATGCCGTCGATGCCGTCGATGCCGTCGATGCCGTCGATGCCAGACGTGTCGGCGACGGCGGCGGCGGGCGCGGCGTTTTGTCGCATGCGCTACGCGCGCGCGACGCCGAACGAGCAATTGGCGGTGAAGTGCGCGCTCGGCGTTTTAGCGTACTTTGTGTTCAAGCGCGTGTCGAGCGTTCTCGGGTTCGGCGGTTACGGTTACAGTTCTTACGGTGGCGGTTACGATTCGTACGACGGCGGTGGATTTTCGTTGTATACGCTCTTGGGCGTGGTGGCGTTGTACTACGCGCACAAGAGCGGTGCGAGTTGGTGGAACTTGCTTTCGATCGCAAACATGTTCGGCTTGACCGGAGGAGGCCGGCGTCGAGGTTACGGCGGTTACGGCGGTTACGGCGGTTACGGCGGCTACGGCCGACCTGGGTTCGGCGGACCAGGGATGTTCTTTCGATGAACGCGTGCGATTACGTCGGCGCGTTGCAAACGTCTAGCCTAGCCTAGCCTAAGTCGCTAAATCTACATCTCCAACAGTCCTCGCAACGCCTCCCTCGCGTCGTCCTTTTCCGCGTCTCGTTTCCTCTTCCTATCCTTCTTCTCTCGCTTCCCATCCTTCGGCTTCGCCCTCGAGACCCCTCCGCCGGCGCCGAGCTTCTCCGCGCACCGCGCGCACGCGCGCACCTTCATCATCGCCCTCTTCCTCACCCCTCCCTCGACGTACGCGAACACGCACTCGAACGACGCCAACCCGTCGCTCGCGTCGCACCTCTTCTCGCCGCACGTAAACTGTCCCTTCCCCGCCCGCACCTCCGCCGCCGTTCGCCACCGCGCGCCCGTCTCGCCGCGTCGCGTCGTCGCGTCGAACACCGCGTACGCCTTGTACAGCTTTTCGTGATACCGCTTCGCCAGCCTCACCGCCCACGCGTCGGCTCGCCGCGCGTCCTCGTCGTCGTCGCGCACGAATCGATGCTCGCGCCTCAGCGCGTCGCCGTCGCCGCTCGCGTACGCCGCGTCGCGCAGCGCCTCGCCGCGGTTTCGTCGCGCGTCCTTTCCGTGGAACCGGTCGTGCGCGTCGAGCAGCGCGGCGTGCCTCGCGCGCGGGCTCATGCGCGCAAAGTTCGCGCGGTCGAGCGCGGCGCGCGCGACGTCGTCGCCGGTCGTCGCGCGCATCGCGGCGTCGACGCGGCGACTCGCGGCGACTCGCGTCGACGCCCCGGCGTCCCGACGCGTCGGTCGACCGCGCGCGTCGCGCTCCGGCGCGCGCGCCGTCGTCGTCCGACCGACCGCGCGACCGACCGCGCGTCCGATCATAAATCACAAATCACCGCACATGGCGCTCGAGTCGAGCGTTATGCGCGGCCGAGCGCGACCCTGGCGCGAAAATCCGACGGCCGCCGACGTCACCCGCGCGCTGACCATCTTTCGCGACGCGCGTCGACGCGCGCGGCGACCGCGCGCGAGCGCCGCGACGCGAGCGCGGGAAACGCGCGCGCGCGACGCGTCGTCGGAAGCGCGCGCCGCGCGACGTCGCGGCGGGCGCGCGCGAGGACGCGAACGCGAAGAGACATTCGCCAGCGCTGGTGACGCGGGGTTCGAATCGCGCGCGCGATGAGCGAGGTGCCGATCGTCGTCGGCCTCCTGCACGGCTTCGACGGCACGGGGCACTGGTTGAATCACGTGCTGATCGATCGGTACGTCCTCGGGGCGTCGAAACCGGGAGACGCGTACGACCCGTCGAGATATTCGATGACGCGAAAGTTTACGGTCATGTGGGCCTTCTTGACGTTTTTCACGTACGCGCTGTACTTTACGCTGTGCCCGCTGTCGTATTGGTGGAATTTTAAGCGGAAGAACGCGGAAGGGAAGAATAAGGCGAAATGGCTCGGTCGCGAGGGGAAGGATCAGGTGAAAAACGAGATCGTGCTCTCGGTGTGGTCCATCGCGGTGATGACGTTTATGATTGCGCCGTTCGAGCTGATGGTCGAGGCGGGATGGACGAAGTTGTATTGGGACGTCGATAAGTACGGCATGACGTACTTTTGTCTCACGCCGTTGTTGTTTTTGGTCTTCAGCGACACGTGCATTTATTGGATTCATCGCGGGTTGCATCATCGCGCGGTGTACGCGCCCATTCACAAATTGCACCACAAGTACAAGGACACGACGCCGTTTAGCGCGTACGCGTTTCACCCGCTCGACGGCTGGTTACAAGGGTGCCCGTATCACTTGTTCATCTTCCTGTTCCCCATGCATCACATGTCTTACTTTATTTCCCTCGCCATCGTTGGTTTGTGGACGATCAATATTCATGACCGCGTTTCCTTGCGGTTGCCTTACGTCAACTGCGCGGCGCACCACACGATTCATCACACCGGGTTCAATTACAACTACGGGCAGTACTTTACGTTTTGGGACAAGATCGGGGGATCGTACAGGAACCCGCACTTATACCCGCCTTACGCGGACAAGAACCCGAACTTGACGTCTAGCAAAAAAGCTGATTGATCGATTAACAATTGTTTGTAATGTTCACTCGCGAAGAATTTAGCGACGAGGTTCGCGCGGCGACGAGGTGAAAAGCTTTTTTGTTTTATCGTTACAGTGAAAGGCTCCTTTGTGTCTTCTAATCTCCGAAAATATGCATCACCGAAACGACGCGCTCACTTTCGCATCTCAAAAAACTAGCGGCCGACGGCGCTCGCCGTTCGCTTACAGGTACTTTTCCACCGTCCCGGTGAGCGTGCTCTTCGGCACTGCGCCAATCACGGTGTCCATCTTTTGACCACCCTTGAAGATCATCACGGTCGGGATGGAACGAATGCCGTACTCCGTCGCCACGCTAGGGGATTCGTCCGTGTTAAGCTTGACCTGAACGCGCACAAAAACCGTTTACACTCTCGTCAGTCGCCGTGCTTGTTTTCCTCGCCGCGTTACCCTCGCGCGGCGCCGCCCCGCGCGCGGCGCCGGCACCGCACGCGACGCCCACGCCTCGCGCGCGCCATCGCGCGCGACCAAACCCGCGATCGAATATTTTTTACGTACCGCTTTGAGCTTCCCTTGGTACTCCTCCGCCAATTGATCAATCAAAGGCGCAATCATTCGGCACGGCCCGCACCACGGCGCCCAAAAATCCACGAGCACCGGAACGTCAGACTTCAACACTTCCGCCTCAAACGTCGCGTCCGTGACCACGGTCGCGAGCGAGCCTACGCGTGCGCACACATTTCCCATTCGTCAGTCGCCTCGTTCGCGCCGATCGCGCGTCCGCGCGCGCCGCGACTCTCCTCCCTCTCGCGCTCCGCTCACCCCCACACCCGGGTGGCTTATCGTGAACGCGATCAGGGGTAACGACGTGATCCCCCTCGCGCCCGCGCGCCGCGCGCCGCGCCGAGTCCGCCCCTCCCGCGCCCGCGTTCAACGCGCGCAAATCTCCGTCACGCATTCCCACGCCTCGACGCCCGAGCGTCGCCTCGCGCGCGCGTCGCGCGTCGCGAATGCGTCGCGCGCGCGCGCCCGCGATCGCGCGCATCTTCATTCGCGTTGACGCACCGCTCGTGCTCGTCTCCTCCGCGCGCGCGACGACGCGCGCGCGGTTGGACGGCGTTCTATTTTGGTGCGTTTTCCGCGTCACCGAGGTCACCGCGGGGCATCGCGCGAGGGTGAGAGACATCGTAACCGCGCGTCGCGCGATGCCGACGTGGCCATTATCCGCGGCGATCCGCCGGTGTCGTCCGTGTTGCGTTCACGATCCACATTTTCTGGGTCACAATTCGTGAAAAGTATGAGTATCAATAGATTGACGCCGGAAGCGCCATGAGTCGCGCGACGCGGCCGCCGCACGCCGCGGCGCGCGGCGATGGCGACGCCGGCGTCCACCGTCGCGGGCACGCGCGTGGTGAAGATCGGGGACGCCTCGCTCGAGGTGCGGACGCGCGCGACGCGCGCGACCCGCGCGCGCGACGGCGCGACGACGCGAACGGCGCGAACGCGCGCGATGGGCGACTGACGGCGCGATGACGACGACGCAGGTGCCCTCGTTCGTGAGCGCGTCGAACGTCGGGACGAGCGCGCCGCGAAAGAAACATTTTCGGCAGCGCGCGCACTGTAATCCGTTGAACGATGGGTACTACTACGCGCCCGTGGGGCCGTGGGAGATCGATTGGCGCGAGCACTACGAGGAATTTTTCGCGAAGCGGGACGGCGACGGCGACGCGGAAAGTCTGAAGATACGCTTCGCGGACGTCGGATGTGGGTTCGGAGGGCTGCTCGTGCGAATGGCGGAGGTGTTTCCGGAAAAGTTGATTCTCGGGATGGAGATACGGGACAAGGTGAGCGAGTACGTGCGCGAGCGGTGCGCGGCGTTGCGCAAGGACCACCCGGGCAAGTACGGGAACATTTCGTGCGTGCGGGCGAACGCGATGAAAAATTTGCCGCAATATTTCGAAAAGGGGCAATTAGAGAAGTTGTTCTTTTTGTTTCCCGATCCGCACTTCAAGGCGGCGAATCATAGGCGAAGAATCGTGACGACGACGTTGCTCGCCGAGTACGCGTACGTGCTCGCCGAGGGCGGAATTTTGTACACCATCACCGACGTCGAGGAACTCGGTGAATGGATGTCCGATCACATGTCCGCGCACCCGATGTTTGAACGCGTGCCCGAGGCTGAGCTCACGAAAGATCCCGTGGTGCCACTCCTTTACACGGGCACCGAGGAAGGGCAAAAGGTTGAGCGAAACTCGGGTTCGACGTTTCTCAACGTCTTCAGGCGCATCGCCAACCCGAACCATTAGTTAGCGCGCGTCAAGACGCGAGGTAGTTTTCTAGATTCTAAGCCATCACAGTATTACATGATTCCCTACGTGTGCGCGACTTCCGTGCCTTCGCTGCTACGTCGCCTTCGCCTTCGCCGCCTGCGCTCGGTCGTACGAAAACCTTCGAAACAGTTGATACGACCCCGTCGCCGCCATCACCATGTTCACCGCCATCAAGTTGTAGTTGACGGGCGTGATGTCCAGCGCGTACTTGCACCAGATCAATCCCGTGATCGTCACCGCGCTCTGCTGCGGCACGCTGAGCAATTCGGGCGGGCGCGTGAAATCTTTCACGTTCGCCGCGGTGATCCCCCATTTCATCGTCGGCGCCCAGAAGAAGATGGTTTTAGGGCCCGCGGGGTGATTCCAGAACGATCGCGCGCTCGCGGCGAACGACATGGCGAACGCGCCGCGGAATGTGGCGCGTTGGAAGTGATACCCTGTGGCTTTTTTCAGCTGTTCCTTACAAAGAAAAGCGACTGGCTACGTCGCGCTCGGATGAATGTCGTATCACGTGACTCGTGGCGAAAGTCGTCGAGAAGGAAACTACAGTTTGAGCTGGATGGCGACTCCGGCGTCGTCGCGTCGCATGGTTTTCGTGCAGAGAGGATTTTCATCGAGCGCCGCGTCGGCCGCCGTGTGAACGATGATTTTTGCCTTGAGCGCGGACGTGGCGTTGGCCTTCTTTGCCAAAGCGACGTCTGCGTCGACGTTGGATGGGACGTGTTGCGCCATCATGACGGATTCAGTCCACGGCTTGAAGTTCAAGTCGACGTCGCCGTCATCGTAATCGACGCGAAACGAATACGTATGCGGATCGAAGGCGGTAATCGTGCCCGAGTAAAAAGCGTTGTCCCTCTGCCACAGCACCACTATGCGCTGACCTACAGCTTTGTTCTTGCGTAAGGCTAGCGTGGCGCCGACTTCGCCGTGCCTCGCGAGTTCTATGATCTTCATCTGCGCGCACCTTGATTTCGTCTTAGAACGATCAGCCGCGAGCGCCGACTCCGTGCCACCGGACGAACGCCGCGATCTCGTCTGCGGTTTGCTGTCGGCCATAGCCTTGTACGCTTCGCTGACGCACACATCACATTCGAAACACGGTGAAGGATCGGTGAAGAGATGTTCGTTGTTACGCTGCACGATTGGGTTGACGGGAGCCTCTAAATTCCTCGCATTGCACCACGAACGTGCCGACTCGACTGATTGCGTAAATTTCGCCTTTGAAGAAAACACAGGTTGTTTCATCGCTTCGCCGTAAAATTTGTCGAACGGGTAAACTTCAGACGCTTTGACCCATGCGAAGGATCTACGACCGTCGAAAAAGATCACTAAACGATGATCCTCGGTGAACTTGGCGCTGAAAGATGCGTCACGCGCACTCTCAGGAATAACGGCGTGATCGCGAAGCGGATGGAGCGCGACGCACGGCCAGTACATGGTCTTCCCTCGCACAGCTCCTTTCCACTTCACCCACGAGCACTCGCCGTGTGTCGTCATGCCATGTTCGTCTAAGTCGTTTTCGTTGTTCTCGTCCCGATGTCTCTTTTCCTTTTCAGCCTCTGTTTCTTTGCTCTCCCCCTCGTCGTCATCCGAATCGTCGTCGCCGTACTCATTTGCAGCTTGTTCGTCGTCCTCGACGTCAATGTCTTCTAAAATGTCAATTTTAGACTTCTTTGATGGCGACGGTAGGGTCACTGATGTCGATTCACGCTTGACGTCTAACGCCGCGAGAATCGTCGAGTCAATGTTCTCGTGCGCGAGCTCGAGTCTCCGCAAGTAGCCTTCTCGAAGCTCGTACCGCACGGGTTTGTTCTTTGTGAATTCGAGAAAATCGCCGAGCGGTGTGAAACCGCGAATGAGTGGAAACTCTGAAACTTCGTTCGGCGCGCGTTTTCGACCTGTCCATTTTGGATCACCGTTCACGTTGAGCATGTTGTAAGCGGCGAGCGGCCATGCCTTTGAAGATCGATCGCGCGTCGCTGGTCCCGGACACGGCTTTTCGAATGGCGTCGCCAGCGCATCGTAGGTAAATTTCACGTTGTAAGGGCATTTCAACTGCTCGCCAAGCCACCGGCTTTGTGGGACGCTGCACGCCAAACCGAGCAGACTGAACCTTCGCATCGTTTGTAAATCTGTGTCGAACACCGGCGCTCGTTCGTTGGGACGCGTGAGCGGATAGCAAGGCTCGGTGTACCCCGGAGGAAATCCCATCAATCGTTCGGCGTCTTCTATCGCCAACATTGACAATTCAGCCTTTTGCTTTCCGACTTGCGTCGCCACACACGTACGACGTCCGTTGCTCGTCGTGAAGCAGTGCATGATGTCGCAACACGGCGCTCGACGTTTTTCCCCGAGATCTATCGACGCCGAAAACATCTTTGTCGGTACTCGCGGTGGAGTGACGAAGCACTCGTAACACTCTTTGTTCATTCCTAGCTGCACGCACTCTCCCGAACACATCGCGTTCTGCGACAGTAACACGTCTCGAGGATCGCCGTGTAACGATCCGACGACGAAAACGCGTCGTCGCTTATGAGGAGTCCCAAAGGACAAAAGATCGACTACGCGATACGCCCATCTGTATCCGAGATTTTCCAATTCATTGACTACGTAATCGATCGCCGGTCTCTGTTCGCCGTCGCTGTGCCACTTCAACAACCCGACGACGTTCTCGAGCAGCAGCCACGGCACCCGTCTGGCCTCGAGCAAGCGAAACACGTGCGAGACGGAACGCGTGGCGCCGCCGAGCTCGAGTCCGGGTCGCTTGAGATTCTCGCAGCTGCAGTCGTTGCACGGAAACCCAGCGACGATGCAGTCGATGTTTTCGAGCATGAACGGGAGCACCTCCGCCACATCATTCAGCAGCGCGACGCCCGGAAAACGCGCCGAGAGGACTTGCTTGCAATGCGCGTCGCGTTCGACCATGATCTCGATGCGGTGGCCGGCTTGCTGGAGACCGAGATCGAGGCCTCCGATTCCGGAGAATAGGGACGCTACGCGAAGACTCACCATGTTCCCCGCGATCCGTCGCGCGTCGGGGTGTGTGGAAGCGCTCGCGGGCGCGCGGCGAGACGGGACGACGCCGACGGCCAGCAAACTCTAAAATACATTAAAAACATGCCCCTCGCTCGCGAAGAAACATACAATAAACTAGACCTTTAATCTCGTTCTCATTCTTGTTCTGAATCCTTCAAAATTTTGTTGTACAGCGTGGCTTCGTCGCATTCGACGCACTCGTCCATCTCCGCGTTGAGCGAGCAAAACAGTTGTTCTCTCAAGATTCCAAGTTCACTTTGTCGTACTTCTCCTGGCATCGCTCACCCCCGAGTCCACGGTTGAAGTAACTGCGCCAGCGTTTCAACAGCACCACTCGCTGCGCGAGAATTCTCTGCGCGTGATCGCTGCGCCCTTCGGCGAAGAGTTTCTTGACGAACTCGTCGCCTCGGTTCTTGTACTCGCTCGCGGCGAAGTTGTACAACCACTTGTACTCCCCCTTCCCCGGCGACAGGTCCGTCTCTTGCATCTGCGCCAGCGTCTCCTTGAGCGCTCGATACGTGAAGTAGTTCATCAGCAAGTTATCGACGTCGTTGAAGCTCTGTTCGGGCGCGCGCGCGTCGCGCGTTCCGTCAGTCAATCGCTCGAAAAGTTTAAACTCGCGCGTTCGCCATCGTCGAGACGTCGCCGCCACGCACGTCGCCGTACGCCCCGCCGAGGTCCCCGCGTCGAGCGACATCGCGCGCGCGACGTCGGGCGACGCGTCGGGGGGCGAAACTCGGCGCCGCGCGCCTGACGCACGACATTTTGTGCGGGGTGCCCGCGTCCGCGGTCGACGGTTGAAGGGGCCTCGGCGCCAGCGTGTCGAGCGCGCGACATTCGAGCGATCGCGGTCGGGGAAGGGGGAGCGTGGTATTGAATGGAGCGTAGAGTGCTAAAGCGAGAGTGTGCGCGTCGTCTCGACGCGCGGGTGGGCGAGCGGAGCGATGACGACGAGATCCGCGATCGGGTCTCGGCGACTCGGAGCCGCTCACGCGGCGGGCTCGGGCGCGGTCAACGCCGCGTCCGTCGTGATCGCCGACGAGGTCTCCGCCACTTTGGGCGCAGGTGCGGGCTTATCGGTCGCGGGCATTCTCGCGCTCGTCGCCCGCTTCTCTACGGGCGCCTCTTGCAAGAGATCCACCACCTTGTACACGCCGAACAAGACCGCCGCTCCGACGGCGAGCGTCACGAGCGTCGTCACGCTCGGTCCCGAGCTTTCGACTATCTCGAAATCCTCTCCCCGAATCGTGTCTTCGCGCACTTGACCGGAGCGAATCGGGTCACCGCGTGCGTATCGACCCTCCTTCAGCGTCTTACTCTCCGGTCGCGCGCCGTAACTCTCCGGCGCCGTCTCTTTGCGGCCGTCCGGCAAGTTCTCCACGAGCTTTCCGATGAACCCGCCGAGCTCGGGCTTCTCTGCGCTGCGGTACGCCGAAGAATTTTGCGCCTCGTCTTCCGAACCGGCGCGTCGGACGACGTGGACGCCTCGCGCGAGCTGCGAGCGGAAGAATCGGCGTTAATCACTGTCGACGTCATCAAACAACGTTCGAGCGTCGCGCATCGTCGAACGAGCGTACCTGTCGCGCCGCGCGCGGGCGAACGGTGGCGGGCGTCTTCGCGGAGACGTTTAAGCGCGCGGTGGCGGTGACGAGAGCCATGTTAAATAAAGGAGCGTCGTACAGTGTCGAGCAGAAGGGTCTGATATCCACTCGCTTTATCGCTCCGCGAGACGGGAGACGCGAGACGAGGAGAATCGCGCGCGACGAGGGCTGAAGAATACTCTTGAATTACAGCAAATGAATGATAAATGAACCGCTGCGCGCTAGTGTGTGTGTGTGCATTTGTATGTGTGTCGTATGGCTCGATTATTTCGCCGCCGTCCTAGCCGGACCGCTTGCGGGATTAAAGTTGCGCTTGAGCGCGTCTCTGTTCCCGCCGAGGAACCGAATGAGGGAGAAAAGCTCGTCGCGCACGAGCCACGATCGAACGGCACCGCGATCAGCGACAAGGCAGCCGATGTTGTGCGATGGGACTTCGAAGGGTGAGTCGAGACGACTGAGCGTCGCGATGGCTCGCTCCTTGACGGGCGAGTGGCCGTACACGGTGCTGTGCTTGCCCCAACCAGTGACGACTTGAATCTCTTCAGGCAAGTCACGAATGTCGATCGGCATTTCGGACTTACTCGTCAACCCTGATACGAGCGCACGCGTTCCTTTACCCGCGGCTCGAACGTCGAGCGGTGCCAAAGCGCGTTGACGCATTCGGCGCAACCACCAACGTAAGACGCACTGCGCGGTGCCGGCAGAACGAATGCGGTGCAGGTCTAAAACACCGAGATCGTCCTCACATTGGAAGTGTCCTGCCGCTTGAGCTTGCTCGAGCCACGTCGTTGCGCGATCCCATTGACCCATCTCCTCGCAAACATCGATGAGCGCGTCAAACGTGAGCGCGTTCGGCACGATGCCTTCTCTCGTCATTTGCGTCATTGCCTCGCCCGCCTTTTGCCACTCTTTACGAGCCTCATACGAAATCAATAGCGAGTTGTACGTGTGCACGGTGCGCGTGACGTCGCTCGCCAGCATGTGTTTGAATGTGTCCTCCACCTCGGCGTACTCGTTGTTAACGTGAAGCACTCGGAGCAGGGCGTCGGAAACGAACCCTCGCCATCCTGGAACTTCTTCGAGCTCGCGATCGTCAGCGAGCGCGCGTATAAGAACCGGAAGGTTCCCGACTGGACTATCGCTTACGTCGCAAGTGCGTTCGAATTCGGGCAAATCGATGCCCTCCAATGCGGCTCGCTTAATTTCCTCGCGAAGCCTTTCCTCGCGACACGCTTGAAGCTTTTCAATACCGCACAAGCAATCGAGCGTGATGGTGTCCGGCGCAAATCCCGAAAGAAGAAGTTCTTTGTATATTTTCGTCGCGCGCACCCAGTCACGCTCTGCGCTCGCCTCCATCAGGAGCGTGTTGTACGTGACGAGAGTCGTTCGCACGCCCTCCGTCTCCATCACTCGTAAAACCCGTTGCGTGCCTTCGAGATTACCCGCCTTGACACACGCCCCGAGCGCGCTGTTGAATATCACGGCCGTCGCGTGCAAACGCGGGGCAATGATGACTTGATGCAGGAGCTCGAGCGCCCGATCGATATTGCCGCTATTGCCGTGCGCGGTGATCAACACGCTGTACGTGGTTTCGTTCGGCATGACCCCCGCGCGCTGCATGGATTGGCTCATATTTTCCATGTCTCGAATGCGTCGCTGCCTTCCGAGCGATTGCAACATGCCGTTGTATGTCGTCACGTTTCGTCTGACACCTTCAGTTTGCATGCGCTCAAACACGGCGGCGGCATCCTTGTAACGACCCGAGTTCACGGCGGCGGAGAGCAGCGCGTTGTACACACCCGTGTCCAATTGCACGTGCGAGCTCGCAAACAAGCTTTCGAATAACTCGCTCGCCTTTTCGAACTGTCCGCCCTTGCCGTATGCGCTGATGAGGGACGTGTACACGCGCACGCTCGGATGCCACGTGGGCCCGCGACCTCTGAAGTCGCGCTTCATCTCCTCAAACGTTTGTTCGGCGAGCTTCCACTCAATCGCGCGCGCGTACGCCGCGATCACCTCGTGATACGTCTTCGCATCCGGACCCGGGCCGTGCTCTCGCATCTCGCGCAGCAATCTCGTCGCGTCCGCGCTCGCCGGCGGCCGCGAGCGCTTGCACGCTCGCAGCGTCATATTGTAAAACGCCAGCGGCACCGCCACGCCGTTTCGCTCGCCCGCCTTCTTCATCCGCTGCAGCGCCGAAATCGCCTCGGGCGCGTCTCCGGTATCCGCCGCACGCAGCATCACGGCCCCATCCACCGCCCACATCTCATCGTTCGCGTCCCACGCCGCGCTCGTCGAGTTCTCGTCGTCGTCCGACCGCAACGCTCGCTCGAGCGCGCCGTACGACGACGACGACGACCCACCGTTTCGCCGCCCGCTCCCGTTCCCGACCCCCGCGCGTCGCCACCCTCGCCGCCCACCGTTCGCCGCGCTCGCAAACCCACTCCCATCGCCCGTCGCGTCGTACTCGTCCTCGTCGCCGCTTCGCCGCGTCGTCACCTCGCCCCTCGGACCCTCGACGATTTCCAACCCGTCCCGCGCCCAACCCTGTCGCGCCGTCGCGTTCGCGTGCGCCCTCCGCGCGCTCGCCACCGCCCTCGTCATCCCGTTCTCGTCCTCGTCCTCGTCGTACGACGCCTCGTACGACGCGAGCGCGTCGCCGTCGTCGTCCTCGTCGTCGTGACTCTTGCGGTTTTTGCGACTCGCGCGCGCCGTCACGCGCGCGCCGCGCGTCGCCCGCGCGTCGCGCTCGAGCGCGCGCCCGCGTCCCGCCGTCGTCGCGCGTCGCCGCGCGCCCGCGTCCGCGATTCGCGCGTCGCGTCGCGCGCGCGTCGCCGTCGCGGGCGCCGTCGCGACGCCGCCGCGCGTCGCCATCGTCTCGCGCCGTCGCCCGCGCGCGCCGCGCCCGCGCGCGGCGGTCGACGCGCCGCGGCTCGCGGCTCGCCGCGCTCGCGCTCGCGCGTCGCGCGTCCGTCGCCCGCGCGCGTGTGCCGCGCCGCGCGCCGCCGCCGTCGTCGCGCGTCGCGACCGCCTTATCTGTGACGTCGCGCGCGCAAACAGTTCGCGCGCGCGTACGCGGACACCAGACCACGCAGACGGGCTCGAACGCGGCCCGAATACGAGCGACGCGCGCAAACAGTCCGCGCGCGCTTACGCGGACACCAGACGGGCTCGAACGCGGCCCGAATACGCGCGACGCACCGCGACGCGCATGCGCGCGACGTCGCGCGCGCGCGTCGCGCGCGCGGCGCCGCGACGGCGCGCGGCGACGATCGCGCGCGCGCGCGACGGCGGCGCGCGCGCGCGCGTCGAGCGACGGGTCGCGCTGGCGACGATGGCGACGACGGCGCTCGGACTCTGGCGCGACGCGCGCGACGCGCGCGCGCGACCGCTCGCGGTCGTGGCGACGCGCGACGCGGTGCGACGCGACGGCGGCGCGTTCACGCTGGAGATCGAGCTTCCGCGGGGGTATCACTTCACGGAGGGCGCGAACTCGAGGTGCGAGACGCCGGCGGCGGCGAGCGGGACGCGCGGCGCGCTGGAGGGCGAGGGAGGCGCGGCGAGGACGGTGGTCGTGGACGCGGCGGAGGGCGTGGACGAGGTCGACGTGGATTGCGTGGTGTATTTTTGTCGAACGGACGACGTGTGCCTGATGCAGCGCGTGCGGTTCGAGGTGCCGGTGGCGACGGGGGGGGCGAGCGCGGCGGCGGCCAAGTACGTCGTCTCGCCCGAGGCGAACGACGCGGCGGTGCCGAGTTTTGATTGAATCGCCGCTGTTGTGTCGTAATTTTACACGTGTGATTGGGTGCGTGATTCGCGCGCGTCGCGTTCGCCTACTTCTTGGCCTTGGCCAGCTGAACGCCTTCCATTTCGTCTTCGACGTCTGAAAAAAGCTCGCGTAAATTCTCGAGAGTCTCCTCGTCGGCGTCCCACATTCCGCGACCGGCGGCTTCGAGCATGCGCTTGACGACGTTCCTGAACGCTTGCGGGTTCGACTTTCTCAGCTTTTCGCGCATCTCTTCGTCTTCGACGTAGGTTTCGTGCGCGCCGTCGTACACCCAGTTCTCGGCGAACCCGCTCGTGGCGCCCCAGCCCACGAGCGCGGTCATGCGTTGGGAAATTTCGTACGCACCGCCCGATCCTTGGTCCGCCATCGCAGTTGCCCATCGTGGATTGAGTAATTTCGTGCGATACTCCATGCGAAGCGTCTCGTCGAGATCTTTCGGGGTGACTTCTTTGCCGAAAGTCTCGACGATGGAGCACGCGACGTTGGGATTCTTCACGCCAGCGTCTTCCTTTGCCGCCTTGGCTGCGGCGACGAGCGCGCCCGTGTTGGCGTAGTACTCTTGGATGTCGGTCAGACCGTACTCTACGGAATCGATTTCCTGAACCACGCGCTCGGTGGTGCGTAAGAGCGATTGTAAAACTTCTGGTCGCGCGGTGCCGCGTTCGTCGCCTTTGCCGTACGAGTACGCGTTTCTCGACGCCCACGTATCTCCAAGCTCGCGAGAGTCCTCCCATCCACTCGTCCCGACGCGTTCGTTCACCATGGAACCGTAGTCTCCGGGTGGGTTGCTGAACAAGCGCGCGGCGGTGTTCTCGATCCCCTCGCTTTGCATCTCTCTCGAGTGTTTGCGAATGAAGTTCATCTCAATCGGCTCGTCCGCCTCAGCCGCTCGAACGAAGAGGTCATCCAACAAACCAACGACGTTCGCAAAGCTGTCCCGGAAAATGCCAGACATGTTACACAAAACGTCGACGCGCGGACGCCCGTTCATCTCGCTGAGAGGAATCAGTTCGTATCGCACGACGCGACCGGTGCCTTCTTTCACCGCTCGAGCGCCGACGAGTTGCAAAACGATACCGACGCTTTCTCCTTTCGTTTTGATCGCGTCGAGTCCCCACAAATTCACGCTGACTGATTCTGGATACGCGCCGTCGTTTGCGTCTTGATGTTGCTTCAGAATGGCATCCGCCACTGCGGCGCCACGCGTGGCGGCGGCGGCCGATGGCATGCGGTACGGATCGAGTGCGTGAATGTTCCTTCCAGTTGGAAGGACACCTTTACCGTCGCGCAACAAATCACCACCCACTGCCGGAGGCACCCATTCGCCGTCCAGAGCTCGATGCATACCTGTGATCTCTTCTGTGTTCATTGAGAGTAGATCACGAATCTCGATCGCTTCCGTGACCTTGTCGCTGACAGTCGCCGTAGCGCCTCCGCTTTGCAGCGCGTCTTGCGCGCTGACGGGCAAGGATAGGTTGAACGTTTGCTCGAGCCTAGCTTTGACCGCGTCCAGTGATTCATTCGTATCGGCCTTGACGATTTCATCGATCAGGCTCGCTTCGATGTCACCGTCAAAGTACGCGCTAAGATACTGCGTCATTGATTCGGGTGTCGGCGCGGTGCCGAGCGAATGCAAGCCTTCGCTGAAGAGTCGATTTTCCAGAACGCCGAGGTACGTGTAAAGGTCGCTGGCATACTCATCGAAGTCTTTCTGAGAGAGAGACTCCGCCATTTCCGGCGTCATGCGAACAGGCTCGCTCGTTTGTGCGTCGATGTAAGGGCAGTCGCTGTCTAATCCAGCCGCAGTCACCATGTCAAAGATGGAGGTGCGCAAAGCGCTGTTCTCGTCGGGATTTTCCCTATACTCGTTCAAAATTTCACGCAACTGCGCGGTTTGCTTGTACAAGCCGGCGCGTCCGTACGGTGGCACGTTGTGCGAAATGATGACCCCGTATCCGCGTCGCTTCGCGATGATACTTTCACTAGGATTGTTCGCCGCGTATACGTACACGTTCGGCATCGCCCCCAACAACTGCTCGCTCCACGACAAGCTCGTGTTCCCGAGCGGCGAACCCGGGAGCCACTCGACGGTACCATGCATGCCGAAGTGAACAATCGCGTTCGCGTTGA
>Ga0222715_10002246_pt1 | contig 17827 bp, 16 predicted proteins | sample C33_9DmetaG_FD_165056 | JGI IMG/M metagenome (GOLD analysis project Ga0222715, IMG submission 165056) | Estuarine water microbial communities from San Francisco Bay, California, United States - C33_9D | ecosystem: Environmental > Aquatic > Marine > Unclassified | place: USA: California... | reverse complement strand
AGTTTTAACCACTTCTGGAAGTATTGCTTCTACTTCCTGTGCACTAACGCCTACTTGTCTTTCATCTGTGTTATATCCAAATTCAGCCGCTATATCATTTCCTTTATAGTAATATCCGTTAATTTTATCTAATTTGTCCAATGCATCATCTATTTTGCCGTCAAAATCTTTCAATCTTTCATCAGAATAGAATGCAGTTATATCACCAGTTGCAACAATATTACCATTAACATGTAATTTTTCAACTGCAGGATCAATTCCAATTCCAAGATTTCCTGTTATTGCCATAGAATCTGCTACTGTTGATGTAATATATCCTGTATCGTTTGTTAGGTCACTTACATTCGTTGGAATACCTAAGTTAACGGTATTACCACTACTAATAGATAATTGAGATCCATCTAATGACAATGTTTGACTATCTGTTTCAGATGTAATATATCCTGCATCGTTTGATAGTTCACTTACCTTCGTTGGAATAGTTGGTTTTCCAGAAAGACTTGAGTATGCTCCATCGAACGCATCAGTGATACCATATCCAGCAATAGTTGTTGGTTTATTTGCCAATGAATCAAATGTAGCAACACCACCTGAGCCACCTGCTTCGATCCACGTATCGCCAACTTGATTATATATAAATGTACCGCCGCCAACAGTATCTTGCCATAAAAGTCCGTCATATAAATCAACTGGCATTGTATCTGATATCACAACACCAGCGGATGTTCTTCTCCAATATCCAGCATCTTCATCCCAGGTAAATGTAGTATCGGTTGTTATATTATAATATGTATCGCCATTTTGTAATGCTTCACCATTATCTCTAATAACAGGTTCAAAATCTTTGGGTAATATTCTTGCATCATCTCTTATTATCATTGGATGCTCTTCTGCTATCCATCTATCATTCACATTATCGTATGTATATTCATATCCATATTTTTGATGTTTTGCATTTTGTGCAGCATTTTTTGGAAAATTCATTGAATTATTAGCCATGATTATATCCTTGTTATCCTTGTTACTAGCGGTATATTATCAACATGTTGATTATCCGTTAAATTAATTTATATTATTCTGGTTTGATGGGCCACACAATATCATATGGAAAGCCATTCTGTTGTGGTACATTAAGCAAATCCGTGCGGTACTGTGACCACGCATTTTGCTGCTCAGTTGTCATATCAGCCCAGCGTAAAGCATTAGACGCGATAGGATCAACTACTCTGGCTAAAATACTGTCACGCTCTGCACGAACCTGTGCGGCTGCGGCTGTATCTAACTCTGCCTGTGTGGGCGGAACATATGCTGCGAAGTCATCACCGATCAAAGCCATGACTGCATCGTTGTCGATAGTCATGTCAGTGTCGGAAGGGTCTATTGTGTAGAGTATCCAGCCGTACTGTGGATGGTTAATCTCTACGTCCATGCGAAGGTTATCCGCTTGTAGTGATGCCGCATTGCGGACTTGTGTTATTGTAATATTCATTTTAAGAAATCCTTACCCAAAGAGCCGTAATGTATAGTGTGTGGTCGGGATAGGTGCTAAGTCGCCCCGACATCAAACGCCAAGTCCCAGAAAAGCCTGACGAAACTGAGGCGCTAGGATTAGAATTCGGTTGTATAGGCCACGCTGTTGGGAACGTAGCGTTGTTATCAAAGTTATACTTCAAGGTCGAGCCTGCTACTGTGTCACCACCCATTAAGACCGAGTTTAGCACTTGGTATACGGCTATTGCATAAGACCCAACGGCACCGTATGTTGTACTACCGCCAGAAGAACCGGCTGGACCCGTCTCACCAGTATCGCCCTTTGGTCCTTGTATACCTTGTGGCCCTTGTGGCCCTTGTGGCCCTTGTGGACCGGCGACAGTACTATCTGCACCGGTTGAACCTGTTTCCCCTTGTGGGCCTTGAGGTCCTTGATCGCCGGTATCGCCCTTTAGTCCTTGTATACCTTGTATACCTTGTATACCTTGTAATGAATCTAACCATTCAGTTAGTGTTCCATTAAATCCTTCTGTAATTGCAACTTGATAAGCACTTAATCCGTCTGGACCAACGACTCCGGGTGATAAGTCTATCCAGGCTTCCACTGGTCCAGCATATACATACGCTCTGCCAGTGTTCAAAGTATCAAACCATATATCTCCTTCTTTTGGAGCAGGCGATGTCGGAGCAGTGTCAGAAAGAATAACAGTAGCACCAACAAATGTTAACAGTCCAGTTGATGCATCCCATTCTAATTCCGAACTGTCTGCGCCAATAGCTATAGAGTCTCTTGCCCGCTGCGTAGTAAAGTAAAGATTATTTGTGCCCTCAGTTAAGTCATTAGTTGTGTAAGGTATAGGACGATAGTTTGATTCATCGTTTGTGAATTCCCATATATCACTAGTTTCGTTCCATCTAATCGCAGGAGTAAACAAAGATCCTCGATTTATCTCGATTCCAGAATTCTCAGATGGAATTGAACCAGTGTAGTTACTATTTAAAGTAATAATATTATCTGCCAATAATATAGTTTCTGTGTCCACAGTTGTAGTTGTACCATTTACAGTTAAATTGCCATTGATAGTTGTGTTCTGTGCTACAGTAAGATCGCCCAACGTTATAGTATCACCAGTAAGATAATCAATTGTGAACTTATCTAAATTTTCACCTATTAATATATCACCATTAACATCTATACGCAGCCGATGTACTGCTTCAGTGAAAAAATCTAATTGATTATTGTCAGCGCCAGGCGATGTTTCTGGAATAATGTAAGTATTTTGGTCAACGTCTTTAACACCACCTAGACTTCCCCAATTATTTCCGTCATATCCTTCAAATGTTTGATCTCCAGTATTGTATCTAATTTGTCCTTGTGCAACTGCTATAGGAACTCCAACTTCTCCTGGTCTCTGTGCACTAGTACCAACTGGCAATCTCAACGCATTAGTACTAATTATACTAGTATAATCTTGGATAGTCGTAATTCCAGAAGAAACATCTACAGTAAAGTTGCCTTGGCCTATATCAAATGTAGTGCTATCAAATGTAAAATTAACATCATCTTCTAATTCACCATTTATTCCAGCAATAACAATTCTATTGTCTGTTAAATCTTCGATGTTTGTACTTGCTGCTGTTAGTTGACCATCAATATCAGTACTACCTGCTATTTGCGTAGTGCCACTACTCTGTACTACAGTGAAGTTGCCTTGCCCTATATCAAATGTAGTGCCATTAAATGTAAAATTAGCATCATCTTCTAATTCGCCATTTATTCCAGCAATAACAATTCTATTGTCTGTTAAATCTTCTACATTAGCAGATGCCATAGAAGATTGACCATCTACATCAAAGTCTCCCGATGTATACATATTACCAGTCGCAACATCTACTGTAAAATTACCCTGGCCGATGTTAAATGTGCTTGCGTCCATAGTAAAGTTGGCATCATCTTCTAATTCGCCATCAACGCCAACAATAACAATTCTATTATCAGTTAAATCTTCTACATTAACACTTGCTAATGTTGATTGGCTGTCAACATCCAATGTTCCTAGTATTTGTGTATTTCCACTAGACTGCTGTACAGTAAAGCTACCTTGTCCTATATTAAATTCGGTTGCATCAAATGTAAAATTTGCATCATCTTCTATCTCGCCATCGACACCAACAATAACAATTCTATTATCAGTTAAATCTTCTACATTGACACTTGCCAATGTTGACTGTCCATCAACATGTAATGTGCCATTAATAAGAGTATCACCGGTTGCATGAAAATTTCGTACAACTAAATCAGTGCCACGTGTACTCCAACTATCGATAGTTTCATCCCAAACATAAAATACATTATCTTCATCGCCACGATATATTTCAAATCCTACATCTTCTGTAGGAACACCGGTATGATCATAATTCATACCTACAATAGGATCTGCTATGAATAAGTCAGTTGTATCAATTGTAGTTACTGTTCCGTTAACATCTAGATTGCCTTGAATTACTACATCTCTATTAACTTTTAAATCTCTATTGATTTGCACATCTTCTTGTGCAATAACTCTTTCACCACTCAAAAACAGTCTGTCGCCAAATTTAATTTGTTCTGCCATCTTTACTTCCTAATACAATGTTTTATATAATTGTATTTATCAGTTATATAATATATACATAATACAGACACCAAAAAACCCGGGAGAATCTCCCGGGTCTAATTATTTTAGTCGTTTAAGTAAAACTTATACGAATGCTAGGTTTGATACAGCGATTTTTGAAACGTAATCTGCTGCGTTGCCTAGTGATGATGCTGTGTTTGTTAGCTCAACGTAACCGTAGCGTGTCATGAATGATACTACTGGCTCGAATGATGCTGGATCAACAACAACGCCTGATGACATTAGAGGTACATATGGGCAATAGAATGCTGCTGCATCGATTTCGCCTTGACCTTTGTAGCCTAGAAGTACTGGTGCATCGTCTGCTGCATATGTGTTTACATAGATACGCATTGTGCCATTTAGAGTACCAACGAATTTTGTATTTGTTGGTGCTTCGAATGTGCCTTCTGTTGTACGTGCAAATGCTGATGTAGTTGCTGACTGTAGTACTGTTAGTGCTGACGGTGAAACAACTGCCCAGTTTGCTGCACCGCGACGAGTGCGCTGTGCTACTAGGTTAGCCTGCTGGTTGATTAGCGTTGCTAGAACTGCATGCTTGTCACCTACGAATGTTGGTGTACCAGTGAATGTCTGTGACATGTCAAATGATGCGCCTTGTGTCGCTAGATTTTCTAGTGAACCTAGAACTTCTTGGTCGATTTCAGCAGTGATTTCCATAGCAAGTGCTGCCATGATTTCTGCTTCGATGTCTAGACCGTGCATTGCGTTTGCGTCTTGTGCCGCTTCGAATGTCCAACGTGCTGATAGTTTGCGTGTTTTTGCTTCTACTGTCTGCTTTAGGACTTGGATTGACATACGGTTACCCGCAGTACCTTCCATTGATGCTGTTGCTGCTGGTGCGCCATTTGCGTCACCTGAGTAGTTCTTAGCAATATCAAATGGTGATAGAGCTTCCGCACCGGCTGTTACGCCTGCTGCTGTGTCTGAATAACGAACACGTAGCGTGTGGATTTGACCTACTGGACCTGTCATTGGCTGAACGCCGATGATTTCGTTTGCAATAACTGTTGGCATAACGCGACGGATAACTGGTAGGATCACTTTGTTTAGTGTCGCAATGTTACCTGACTGTGTTGCGCCTGCTGTTGCTGACTCGTTAAGAGCAACTTTTGTATTTTCTAGTACTGATGACATTACATCGCGTTTTGTTCCTTCTAGACCTTCTAGAAGTGCTTCACGTGTTGTATCCCAGTTGTTACCTTCAAAAAGATTTTCCATCTTTTTATCTCCTGTAATAAGTGTTTATAGTCCTGCTAATTTCTTTAGCACAACAATATTAGCATCGTCACTTGATGATCTGGATGTATCAACAGATACTTCGCGGTCACCAGTATGTTCTGTAACTTTGCTTTCAGTTAGGGTTGTTTTTGTTTCTGCTCTCGCAGTAACATTTTCATTTAAAACTGCTGGTAGATATTTCTTAAAAGCAGCCTTTAATTTTGAAGTTTTTACTGATTCTAATAAATCAGACATTACTCTGCGTTTCTCGCCTGCTAGTGGTGATAATAGAGAGTCCATCTCGGTTTTACGAGACATGCGATCTTCCATTACACGCTGCTTGCGTGATGCTTCAGTAATGGCTGCTTCTTTATCAGCAATCATTTCTTCTAGTTCTGCAACTTTTTGCGCAGATTCGTTTAGTTTGCCGTTCATTTTTGCGACTTCAGTGCCTTCATTTAATTGCGAAGACATAAATTCACCTGCAAATGCTTCGAACAACTTGCGACCAAATTCATTTTCTTTGGCTGCTGTGATGTCCTCTTTAAGTGCAGTTAATTCTGAACGTAGAGCGTTAGAAATTGTACTTTCTACTAACTCTGCTGAACGTTTAACAAAAGACTCTTTTGTTTTCAAAAGTAGTTCTTTGCCTTCTGCTACCATACGTACTTTAGTTTCTACTAATTCACGTTTATCATTATGGAACTCTGCAAGTTCACGTGCTAATTGTTTTGTAACGAATTGCTTAGTTTTATCTAAGTTCTCTGCTACTTTCACACGGTCGTCACGTAGTTCTTTGACTTCGGTTGCAAGTTGAGAAGTAATGAATTTTTCAAGGATTTTAGCGTGTTCAGAAATTGCTTTCTTATACGCAACTCGTTCTGCGATTAGAGATTCGCGATCAGTTTTGAATTCTTCCATCTCAGCACGGATTGCTGTTTCCAACATATTATCCATAGCTTCAACGATAACACCTTTATCGTGTTCGAATTTCTGTGCGAATTCTTCACGCAACTCGGCTGTAATTTCCTCTCTTGCTTCATTTAGTTTTGCTTCCATAGCCTCTGTGATAGCAGCACCAGCCTCTTCGGATAGTGCGCCGGACTCTAGAAGGTTAGCAAGGATTTCGTTTGCCATTGTTGCTTCTCCTGTTAAAGTTTTAATTCACGAATGAATTTAACTATTTGTTCTGATAAGTGCTGTTGTGCAGCCTTATCACTGTGTGCATGTTGTGCAAGTTTCCAAGCTTGGTAACCGCCTTTCATGTTCATCAATCCCTCGTAGATCGCTTTCGGGTACGCTTCAGGTGCACTCGGTTGCGCTACGATATCTACTGTGACAATTTCGAAGTTTTTCACGTTTCCACTGTTATCAACTTCACCAGAACCTCTTGATGAGACACCTAATGTAGCGCCTGATTCGATTAATGTTCTAATGATGTTACCCATGGGTGTAGGAACAATTTTCAATTTGCCATAGCCGTTGGGACCATCCATCCACATGTTCTCAATCATATGAGATACACGGTCAACATTTACTGTTAACTCTGGCGGGTGGTCACATTCTCCAAGAACTGGAAAGCCTTCAGAAATTTTCTTCTGTACACTTTCCACTGCTCTTGAGATTTCAGAAACTGGATATACACGTTGGTTAGCATTTTTAACGCCGCCTTGGACGAAAATACCTTCCATGAACATACTCTTTTCACCATTTTCATTTTCAACGATACGTGATTGTACGCCCGCTTGATTATGAGATAGTGTTTCAATAAGTATTGTCATTGTATTTCTCCTGATCTCTGTGGATTACTTTGCAGGTTTCATTGCCGGTGCAGATTTATTACCTGACACATTAACGTTGCCTGTATTCATATCTTTTGCTGCTTCACCTGTACCGCCTGATGTGTTGCCATCATTTGTTTTTACTGGTGCTGCATTTGAATCATCGCCTGGACGCTTTGCGTTTGCATTGACGGTTGATGCTACATTATCGCCATCATCACCTTCTGATGCTGATACCGGTGTTACATATTCATTCAACTCTTCATCGTCTGCTGACTCTTCTAAGTCTTCATCGTCTGATTCTTCTAGTTCTAGAGCGATTGATTCGTCCATATCCATTTCATCTTCTGCATCATCTTCTGCGTCATCTTCCATGTCCATTTCATCTTCATCGTCACCTGCCATAATTTTTTCAAATTCGGCTTCTAGTTCTGCTAATGCTGATTCTAGATCATCTACACGTGCTTCAACATCATCTTCTGAATCGTCATCCATATCACCCATTTCTAGGTCATCTAATGCTTCATCATCTTCCATCTCATCTTCGTCATAAAATTCTTCTGATTCGATTTCTTCTGCATCCGCTTCTAATTCTGTAGTATCATCATCATCTGATTCCAGTGAAAGTTCACCTTCTTCTAGTTCTTCTTCTGACTCATCTAGATCCTCAAGGTCTTCTTCTACAACTTCATCACTTTCGTTCAAAAGTTCCTCGTGGATTTGACGAGCGTTCTCTACGATAAAATCATGTAGTAGCTCTTCTGCTGCTGCACGTTCTTCGTTGATAAGAAGTTCTAGTACCTGTTCTAGTTTGCTTCTTGACATATTATGTCTCCTTATCTAAAGTTAAAGCCACGCCAAAATAATAGTGGCAAGGTTGTAGAAACACTCTTGTTTCAAAAGTATTTATAAGTAAATTTTTAATTTATTGGGAAATAGCAAAAAAACAGCTATTTTAGCTGTTTTTTAGTCGTAGAGATATTTAGTCCACTTAATATAGTTAAAACATACAATATAATTAAAATTTAAATATATTTTACATCTTCGTATCAGATGAATCCGATGAACCACCATATTGTGTTTTTAACTGTTCGCTCTTTAAACTTTTTTCATAATTACGATAATCACGTATTTTTCTAAGTTTAGATAGATGTCGCAAAGTTAAACGAACCTTTCTGGTATCGTCTAAACTTGCAACTACCGATTTATCTTCAGTAGGATCATAATTTTCTTTTAATTCCGAATATCTCATACTAGTATTTATACTTCCTGATCAGTTTCTGAATTTTCTGAACCATCAATAACTGAGCCATCTTCTACGTCATCAGTATCTGTTTCATCAAAATCGAAATCACCGCCACCGAAATCAGAATCTGATGGGACAGAACCAATATCTTTCATGCCAAACGTTGCTTCATTGTTCGCAGAGATATCATTTTCTTCACGCCACATACGCTCATTTTCTAGAATTTCATCTTTGGATAATCCCAAGAAACGCTCAAGTGCAAATCTCTTACTAATGTAATCAGCACCTTCGATGCTGGAAAATACATTCATTGCAACCGCATCAACTTCAGACTGGCGGAACTTACCAAAGTTTTGTGGATCATTGAATTTAATATCAAATAGTGAACTTTCAACTTGAACTCCGCGATGCTTTAAAAACATCTTAAATTCTCTGTCAAATTCATCAACAATTAATGATTGTATACGCTCACAGAACTTAGTAAATCTAAATTCTTCAATCATTGCAGTACCAACACGGCCATCATTGTAAATTCCACTATCCCCGCCTTGACCAAGATATGATGTAGGTACACGCAATCCACGCATTAACTTATCATTGAAATATTTCAAATCATCAATCTGTCCTAAGTTTTCTCCACCAGGAAGAGTTTCAACTTTGGATCCACGGCCTTCCGCAGTTTGTGCAAAGAAATAATCTTCCATTATTGACAAAGGATTATATGCACTATCAGTTACTGTCTGTCCGCCTCCAGTTTTGGATGGTATACGTCTTTGATGAATTTCGCCTTTAATACGTTCTAAGTGCGCACGGGCCTTATGTGTTGGCATAGATCCAACATCAATATAAAATACACGGCGTTCTGGTGCACGTTGTACACGATAGATAAGAATAGCATCTTCTAATAATTCTTTTTGCTTGTAAACTTTAAAGATAGGCTCCAAAATAGAGTTACCAAACGGCCAAAAACCATCAACACCCTCATTCAGTGAAATATGAATTACATGATTGGCATCCACAGGTGTGGATTTCTGTTCATTTGCAAACTTGGCACCTGCACCGCTATTATACCCCTGCATTGCGTTGCCATTCAATGATGGTGCACCCATTGAACCTACACCATGATTTGTTAATTTACTTTGGTCTGCTGTAACATTCATACTTTCAATATTGATATCCATATCTTTAATATAGTATGCTTCTATCTTCTTGCCTTTGCCTTCGTTTACAATTACTTTATCAACTTTTGCAGGATCAACCCAATATAATTTATATGTTTCTGGATCTCTGACAAACATTTGATCACCATATTTGATAGCATTTCGAAATATACGGAATATACGTTTGTTTAATTTATTAAGACTTACCCATTGTTTAAGTGTACGACTAATAACATCACTTTCACTTTCAGTAGGTTCACTACTAAAATTTATTTCAAAAGGAATATTATTTTGTTCATCTCTTAGTGTGGAAAATTCCGCAATAACATCAAGTGCAGCATTAACCTCACTATCTAAATCCATTTGATCGTATTGACCATATCGCTGTACACGATTGGGCTGTCCTTGATAAACTTCAGGCAACCAACTACTATAACGTTTGTTGGAAGCTTCACTTCCATTATCAGTGTTTGTACTCGGTGACCGCTGCGGTAAACCATCATACGTTTTAAAATATTTTTTCCAAGTTGCCATCTTTAATTCCTATAAGTCTTATACTAACATATTATTTAACATTTGTCAATATAATATTAATTTATTACGTTTTTATTAGTTCAATTGATTCACTAGGTCTTTGATACTTTGTATTAATACATCAATTCCTTCATTATGTAGTTTTGTTTCATCACTATTAAACCATTTAGGTAGAAGTAAATAATCATCTTTCATCTTGTCGGCCAAAGCTTCTTTCATCGCCGCTGCCATTTTTTGCGGATCTGTTGCAGATATTATTTGTTCATTCATTACTGACATCGCCGTGGTCATATCAGTATCCGCTAGATCAATTACTCTCTGTACCGCTTCTAATTGTTCCAGTTTACGTTCGCTTGTAGCGGAAACTTTTCCACCTCTATTCACTACGGCTTGTTGCCTAAGTTTTTCCAAATCAGCCATGTTCATGCCTTCTTCAGCGGCTACGCCTGCATTTGTGGGTACCTGCGTTTGAGCGACTTGAGCTGCTCCAGCCGCTGTCATATTCGCTACTATACCCATACTCAATTCAAATTTTCGAACACCACCAACTAATGAAGATGTCGCTGCAGCTAACGTTGCAGTTTCACGTGTTAATATCAATGATGATTCTACGAACTGATTCAATGTTGTACCTAAATCAGTGGCACTCAACACTAGTGTCTCAGTTGCTTCTTTGGCAATTGTAGCAAATCTTTGTGCTTCAATCAAGGAAACTATTGCTTTATCTTCGGTCGATGTTTCTACTGCACCGTCGTCAGCGGCCGCAATTGTCTGTCCCATTGCTGCTAATTGCGTAATGAGAGCGCGTGCCATGCCTTCATCTAAATTTACCAATGCTTTATTTTCTCTTGCAAATTGTATTATCGACTCAAATTGTGGTCCCATGGTTGCATATAATGCATTTGCAGCGTCTGGTCCTTGTGTTCTAGCAGTCTCTGCCATTTGTGTTATAAGGGGCAAAAGTTTTTGACCAATTACGTCACCTTGTAACTGCTGTGCAACATCTGTCTGTAAAAAGTCCTGTGTGCTACCAGCGGCCATAGCAGTTGCAATACCTGAACCCAATATAGTCCCCTCACCACCAAAGCGACCAACCATTGCTTCAACGTTTTTTCGCATTTCAGGTTCCATTAGTGCTAGTTGCGATGCAAATTGGTCTTGTTTTAACGTTTCAGCAATCATATTAGCAGCATCTTGCAGATTTATTTTCATAACATTTGAAGTGGAAACCACAGTGTCCATAAAATTATCCATGCCCATACGCATCTGATTGTCTGACAATTTATCTAATTGTCCAATCGAACGTACTGATTCCATATATGTTCCTGCAATTTCAACAACCTCACTAAACTCCATACCAAAGCGTTGCATCATGTCAGAATTGCCTTCTCCTGATTTTGCCAAAGTATTAGCAAACTGCATCGATGCCTGTACACCTTTAACACCAACGGCTTGAGAAAATTGTTTTGTAAACTTGTCTGCTTCGCCAAAAGTAAAATTAGAACGTGATATGGTTTTTGATAATCCTAATAAGCCTGCTCCTGCGGCATCCATACCTGCCAGTAAACCCGATTGTCTCATTCCTTGTGCTAGATTAAACCTATTTGTGGAGCCTTCAATTGTTTTAGAATTTGCAGTTGAAACAGCGCCCACCGCCGCCATAATACCGCCGAGCACTTTTTTAGCATCGCCCCACAAAGAACCAGCCTGGTTTGCAGAAGATTCAATGTTAGCACGTAAATTTGCTTCGGAAGTTGTCAATCCTTGCTTTTCATACTCTGCTATGCGCTTGGTAACATCTAATTGTCTTTTAGCAGTTCTATTTGATTCACTAAACAAATTAGTTAGTGATGCAAGAAATCCAGTTTGTTTTTTATTTGTGTTGGAATTACTTACATCAGTTGCATTACCTTTTTTTATTGCACCCTCAGTTTTTTTTATGCCGTTCAATATCGCAGCAAGTTTATCCGATGATTCGGATTCGTCTCTTGATATATTGGATAGAATAGTCATTATTTGTCTGTTAACTTGGACATTACTACTAAATCCAGAATTTAGAGCATTTAATACCTGCTGCTGTGTTGCTTCGTTGCTCCACTCTGGTACACCAGGCCCCAAACCTGCAATATATACATCTTCTGCCATAAACTTTCTCTCTTTTTTAGTTATATTAGCATATAATAATAGTGTTAAATACTATTATAATAAATAAGTTATCAAGTGTATTTATCATCAGTAAAGGAAATACAATGAATCAAGAAAATCCATTAAATAAATATTTTAGAAAGCCAAAGATATATGTTACATTACCAACTGGTGGTATATTTAATCCAGAATTAAAAACGACATTACTCGACGAAGTAGGGGTTAGTGCAATGTCTGCAATTGATGAAATTTCACTAAGAAATCCAGAAGCATTACTTAATGGAGAAGCAATCAGAAGTGTTATCGAAAGTTGTGTGCCGACGGTTGGCGATCCTATGAAATTATGTAATATTGATATAGAAGCATTATTCTTGGCAATTCAATATGCTACATACGGAAATGATCTGACACATGAGCATACTTGTGAAAACTGCAAAGAAATCTCAGAATACAAAATAAATGTTAATGAAATACTCAATCGTTTTCCTAGTATAGACCACATAGATCCCATTCTGTTTGAAGATGTTAATATTCATGTTAGACCACCAACGTTAGAAAATGTAACACGTATGGCTCTAATAGATTTAGAACAGAAAAAAATCATACAAAATTTACAAAACGTAGATGATGATACTCCAGACATGGATATTGCAAGTAAATTTTATACCAGTTTTAAAAAAATTGCAACTTTTAATGTTGATATGCTTGCAAATGCCATTAGTAGAATCGAATCACCGGATGCTATAGTAACAGATACTATGATGATATCCGAGTTTCTACAAAATGTACCGACAACCGTAGTACACGAATTGAATAAAGCAATTGAACAAATCGCTGCAAAACCCAAAGACATAAACAAAATGCAATTCAAATGTGAAGGTTGCGATAGTATAGATGAAGTCTATCTGGAGATTAATCCTGTAAATTTTTTAGAAGCTGGCTAGTATCAGCGAGTCAGCAAGAAATTATAGAAAAATCAGAAAAATACGAAAAAGAGCTTGACAAGTTTCATAAAGATATGTTAAAGTTAACTTGGTATATGAGAGGAGGAGTAAGCATAACAGAATTATATGATATGGAAGCGAATCATATATCTCACATTACTTCAATCGTTGAAAGCAATTTCGAACTTAGTAAACAAGCAGGAGTGCCAATACTATAAAAATTAAAAAATTTAACACTTGATATTGTGTTAAAAATAGTGTATACTCAATATTAATAACACAATGCTAATATAAATCTAATATAAATCTAATATAAATCTAATAATGGAAAATTATAATGACTAACATACAGCATAGCATAGTGGAACTGTTGATTGGGTTGCCAATCCGGGATTGAATCTGCCAGTATTTAAAGATACTGTTGCCGTTGGACTAGTGGGGATGAATTCCTACAATCTTCTCGTTAACCACACATACAAATATTCATAGTACACAACATCCTCAACTCTAAAGGTTTTGGATGACCAGTATTATGTGCATTTTGCACACGTGCATTTTGCACAAACCGATGATAGGCTATTATAGCACTATCGACTTCATAATTCAATTTTTAATGTGTATAAATTATGAGGTGCCGTTGATCCGAAAGGAGCAATATCGACTGATGGGGGGATCGTCAACCGACCCCGCTGTATCTGGCAGCTAGTTCGAACACATTAGGTACAAACGATGGACAGATATTATCTGTACAAAAATTTTTACAATTGTCCTGGCAACAGGGCAATTGTGGGCACTTCACAGGACAGAATATATTATAATATTATATTATTAATAATATTTTACTATTAATTGTTTAAAAAAACAAATACTGAGTTAATTGAATGAGTGAAACGAATGAAATTAACGAAAGTATTAGGTCTTTAGACCTTTAAAGATAACTACATATCTACACTATAATAAAATAGATAGTAAAATAATTGTATAGAAATGGATACACATGGCAAGTAAAAGTAAAACAAAAGGAAGTAGTTATGAACGTGATGTAGCTAAATTTCTAAGTGAGAAATATGGTGAAAGCTTTGTACGTGTCCCTAATAGCGGTGCATACATAGGTGGAAGTAACTTCCACCGTGCACAACATTTAAGCGAAGGCCAAGTTCGTAGTTTTAAAGGAGATATTATTCCACCTGATAATTGGAAGTACTTCAATTGTGAGTGTAAAAATTACGCAGACTTTACATTTCACCACTTTTTTATGGATAAACATATACCGATCTTAGAAGAATGGATTGACCAATGTCTTGACGTTTCTGAAGATAACGATGTTAATATCATGTTCATTAAAATTACACGTAAAGGTCAATTCGTGTGCTATCCAGAATACATGTATCAAGCAGGATTTACAACAACCAATTATACGATATATGAAAGTGTAAAGCATGGTAAATGGATTTTTGCTGCGTGGGATCCATTTTGGCAAAAGAATACAGATAAGATTAAAGATGCGTGTGTCAATGGATTTGACAAAAATTCTTTTTATTAACTTTCTAGATAAATCTTTAAAATATATAAACAAGTCATAGTTAAAAATAAGCTTATAGATAGCGCAGGTAAGAATGCAATATTTTTAACCAAAAGTACAAACAACGGAAAGAATACTAAACTCACTAAGACAAATATAATTGTCTCTTTTGCTAATTGTGAGAATACAGCAATATCAACTCCAGAATAGTACATAAAGAGTATACTAACTACACTAGTTAATGGTATACCTAGAATCAAAGCGCCCAACGTAGGATTTCCACGTTGAGCAACAGTGACTACACTGGCGATAATAATACCACCAATTATTGATTTAAGTATGAATTCCATTAGTCTTCTTTTGGAACTTTTCTTTTTGGAGGTTTTCTAAATTTATATTTCATATCTGCAGCATCCGTGCCTAATCCTTCGGGAATAGTTTCAACTTTTCCACCATTTTTCAAAAATTCTTTAAATGCAATCTCAGCATCATTGCGATCTTTTGTTGACTTTTCGGTAGTTTGTCGTGTAATACTCATAATTTTTCCTCTATTAGTTTTATTATTATAATATTTATCATAACATAATATGTAAAAATTGTCAAATAAAAACCCAGTACTAAGTACTGGGTTTTATCTCTCTGATATACAGAGAATATCATAAAAAGTAGTTGTAATGAGAGTTGAGAGGGTAACAATCTATCTTTTTATGTATGAGTTAAGTATATCATATACTTATTAAGATGTCAATAATTTTTTACATATTATTTTTCTTTTCTTGAATTTCTGCCCGGCGAGATTTGGTTAGTTTACCAATTTCACCAAGTGCTTTTCTGGCACGTGCAGCCGCTGCTTTAACACCCTTTTCTTCGAATGCAGTATGTTCTTTTACATATACTTCAAGTTGCTCTAAAATTTGATCATGATTTGTCATTATTTTCTCCTATATGACGGTATCTAGTTCAACACCGGGTTCTAGTGTTTCTGTTTCTTGTGAAAATGTAGTGAACCCATTTTCTTTTACTACATTTAATACATCACTTACACGTCCTACTAGTTCATCGCGATGCGATACTAAGAATAATGAACGCCCACTTTCTCTGACCATCTTTTTAAGAACTGCAAGTGACGCTTCAACACCATTGGTGTCCATTCCACTGTCTATAAGTTCATCAATGAATAATACATTGATAGTGCTATACAGTGATTCAAATATATCACGGAATGCCCATGATAAGCCTAGAATAAGTCTATTACGCTCTCCTCGTGATAAATTATCAAAATCTAAATCTCTGCCTAATTCTGTTATCTCTACAGTTAGATCACTTTGGAACCGAACTTCGTGTGGAAGTCCTAACTTGTCCAAATATGTTTGTAGTCTTGTATTTAGAAAACTTAAATTCTGGTCGATAATCTTTTTACGAATAAAACTATCTTTATTTGTTAATAATTTCATAAGAAATTCTTGGTGTTCACGATATGAAACCAATGTGTTCATATTTGTGTAGTCCAATTCTTCAAGTGCACTATCTCTCATTTCATTGATTTGGTCTTCGTATGGATCTTCCAAAAGTTTCTTTTGTTCAATTTGTTCTTCAAGTAATCTAACTGAGTTTTGATGTTCGTATGCATCATTTACGGTTTTATAAAAAACTACAGGCTTAGTACCAAGTTCGCCAATTTCTGCAACAACAGTTTCATGTTTCTGTAACTGTGTGTTATTTATAAGTAATTGCTCAGTGGCTTCTTGCTTTTGATCTTCTTTTGCCGCAAGAATACTTTCTTGCTTATCATCATGCATTTCTTGGCCACAAGCATAACAAGTATGTTCTTTTAGTAACTTGATTTCGTTTTTTAGTTTAGCAATAACTTTTTCTTGCTTTGCATCATCAGTATTAAGATTGTTGATCCAGCGTACTGCTTCATCTAAACGATTTTTCTTTTCATTGTATTCTAAAGTTAGCGTATGATTTTTAATTTCTTCATCAATATTAATATGTGATAGTGAATTTAATCCACTTTCAAGATCATTAATTTCGCTTTTATGCTTTTCTGTCCATACTCGTTGGCGCCTTTCAATATCTTTAATAGATTTTAGAATACGTCCATTTGCATCTTCAATAGATTTGAGACGATATTCTTCGTCTTTGATCTTTTCTTTTGTTGTCTTAATATTATCTTTAAGAATATCTGCCTTACGTGATAGTTCTGTAATACCTAATAATTCTTCAATAATTTCTCTTTGATCACCTGCTCTCAGCGATAAGAATGGATCTGTGTATGTATTCAATGCAACAATATGTTTAAACATAGAATGAGAAATGCCAATGATGGAATCTACTTCTACCTGTGTTTGGCGCATTTCGCCTTGTGCCTCATCCTCTACTTCATTTAGATCAATACCATCTCGTTTCAATCTGAATACATTTGGTGAGCGACCACGTTCAATACGATAATCGCTGCCATTGAATTCAAAGTCAACAGTAACAAGCATTCCTTTACTGTTTGTCTTATTGATAAGATTGTTCTTTTTAATATTTGTTAATGCATTGCCATATAGTCCATAAGACAGTGCATTAATTAGTGTGGTTTTGCCTGTGCCATTGCGTGAACCATCACCTCCTAAGTCTAGGTTATTACCTAAAACCAGTGATAGTGAATCTCGTTCTAAATCAATTGCTTGTGTTACATTGCCGACACTCATAAAGTTTCGAATAGTAATATTTTTAATTTTCAGCAAAAGTAATCTACCTCTCTCTTGCAAATGTTCCTAATTGAATTGGATCTAAACTAATCTCATTTATATTAACATATTCCGGTTGAGAAAGCAACCATAAAATAATTTCAGCAATATATCTAGTATCAATCAGTTTTCTATCTGGATGTTTTTTAATCACATTTGGAGTAGTTAAACTGCCAGGAGATAATAACGTTGTTTTAACATTAGAACCACCTATTGTCATATACGATAAATCTCTGTTATAGTTTTTCAATGCTTTTTTCTCAGTTGGATATCTCCACGTTCTTCCCTTAACACCTGTATCTGCTGTACTTCCTATATGTATAAAATATGCAGCGATATCTGCCTCCACTATACGTGTATACAT
>Ga0222715_10002242_pt1 | contig 17843 bp, 13 predicted proteins | sample C33_9DmetaG_FD_165056 | JGI IMG/M metagenome (GOLD analysis project Ga0222715, IMG submission 165056) | Estuarine water microbial communities from San Francisco Bay, California, United States - C33_9D | ecosystem: Environmental > Aquatic > Marine > Unclassified | place: USA: California... | reverse complement strand
AAAAATCCATTACCACTAGTGGCACCATATGTCCTAAATAATGTATATGTGGCGCTATTCTCTCCTCCATCTCTATGCTTAAAATCAAAACCCATTCTAGTGTCGCCTCCCCAGTTGTCTATATTTCCAGCGTGAATAGTAGGAGTTTGTCCAGCTGTTCCGGATTGAGTAGATGTTATAAATCTAACTAATGAAGTATTATTATTACCTCTATCAATAGTTAAAGTTCCATTAGCGTTTATATTATTAAAAGTAGGTGATGCTGTTGTCGCAAGTGCTTGGGGTAAGACTACTTGATTAGTCCAAGTTGGAGTAGCACCTCCATTACTCTGTAATATTTGTCCCTGTGTTCCCGTTAAGGCGTTAGTTCCAAATCCAATTGCTCCGCTTTTATTTATTGTAAATTGTCTTGTTAAAACACCTGTATCATCTAGTGTTTTAAATGTTAATGAAGAACCAGTTCCAGAAACATCGGTTTCTGTTTCTATTTTAGCTTCTAAAATATCAGCATTAGTTTTGAATATACTCAAAGAATCTGGACTATCTGTTTGTTGATTAAAAGATGTTACATCTGGATTATAAAGTCTAAACCAAAAATTTAAAGGCGAATCTGCGAGGGACGCCGGATGAGCTGGAAATCCAGTAGCAGTTGTATATCCAGTTCCTTTTCTTATATGAACGTTATCTGTATCTGTTATAAGAGATTTAGCTAAACCCATTGTGCCAAAATTAGTATTGTCTACAGCTACTCCTAACCAGTATTTAGTGTTGGAATTTAATGAAAAAGTTTCGCCTAGAGTTAAATCTAATTCAATCGAGCCAATACCAGGGGAACTAGAATAAATTTCTGTGTGTTCAAATAAAATATCGATAGGTCCTCCCGAATCAGAATATATAGCTACTCCGAGATTTCCTATAAAAGATGAAAAATCTTCAGATGTATAAAGGATTATCTTTTTATAATCTACTGCAATTGAAGTATAAAAAGCAGAAAAATATATATCACCACCAGTCATACCAACAAATCCTCCTAGAGAACCTAAACCAAAAGGTTCATAATTACTATGGTAAAAATAGTATTTATTTGGAGGACCCCATATAGCTGTATTAGTTCCTTTACTCGTTAGAACTTGACCATCTGTACCGAAATTAGGATTTGTACCAAGTCCGAATGCTCCTTGATTATTTATAGTGAATTTAGAAATTACATTACTACCATTTATTTCAAATAAACTAAGTTCTGTCCTTAAGTCTGTAAAATCATTAAAAGTTGCTACTTGAGAATTATAAAGTCTATACCAAAAATTTAGATCAGAATTTGTAGTAGAAACAACAGATCCAAAACCAGAAAAAGTAAAGTTTGTAGACGATTCTTTACGAATGTGTATATTATCAGTATTTACAGAAGAAGATTTAGCGATACCAAGAGTATTAGAACTATCTACGGCTATACCGATCCAATATTTTGTATTAGAATTGAGAATTACTGAATTGGGAAAATTAATTAATAATTCTTGACCTGATGAAATAGCATTTGTGTATTCGATTATAGCTTCTTGTAATTTATTTGTACCAACACTTGAATTATTTGAATCGAATATAGCAACACCGACGTGACCAGTGAAACTAACAGTAGATTCTGTTGTATAAAGTATAATTTTGTCATAACTTAATGCACTGGAAGTATAAAAAGAAGAATAATACGCAGTTTGATTGTCCATAGTAACAAGGCCGCCAATATTAGCTAAACCAAAGGGTTCAAAATAAGGAGTCCAAATTATATTATCGTATGGAGAATCCCAGTATATAGGATTTGTACCGTTAGATCTTATAGTTTGACCAGGTGTTCCTTTGTTAGCATTTGTACCTATAGATATAGTAGAGCTTGTAATATTCAAGTCTGTATTAAAAATATATCCGCCGCCCTCACCAAAAGAATATGGTTTAGTAGACTGAAAAAAACTACCTATTGATATACCATTAAAAGTTACGCTATTAGTTGTCGAAACGTCTTGACCTATACTAATAGTTCCGTTATTATAATTTACACCAGTTCCTCCTTGTAAAGTAATCCAATCTGCAGAAGCATTGGTTCCTTGACTTGTTAGAAATTGACCATCTGTACCAAAATTAGGATTTGTACCTATTCCTATAGCTGCCTTGTTATTTATAGTAAATGCTTGTTCAACACCTCCAGATGTAGCATTTTTTGTAAAAACTTCAAATTGAGAACCGTTGCCGTCATTTATATATAACAATTTACCATGTTCATGATCATGTCCTGTATCAAAGAAAGTTATTTTTTCTTCTCCGTTGGAACTAATCTGAATATTTCCATTTACATCAAGATCTTCTTCTGGATATTTTCCTATTCCAACTCTTTTTTTATTATCTACGTCATTTATAACAACTAGAGAATCTGCCACTTGCAGTAAAATAGGATTAGTTGAAAGTTCATTTCCTTCGCCTATTTGTAATTTTGCACGTGGATTTGTTGAGTCTATTCCAATAAAACCATTACTAGTAACAATAAATTTAGTATTTTGAACATCTATAATGTTCTTGTTTACCATTTATTACTAATATATGATTTTTAATTTTTAAAATTTAACCTTAATTAAGGAGCTTTCCATGATAATACTGGTAATATTCTAATTCTGAATTTATAGGCTCCGTTAGAAGCGTCTCCTAATGACGCATTAATAGTAAAATTATCAGAATCAAAATCTATAAAACCAAGATTGCCAACTTTTGTTTCTAATTCTACACTAGAAGCAAATACTTTTTGGTTAGAATTTGTACCTCCTACGTGAAAATTATAATTTATAAGAGATGAAGCAGTTTCAGAAAAGTCATTTTTGTAGATGTACGCTAATAGTTTTCCAGAGAAAATTCCATTTCCAGTTCCGTATACATCTGCACCTTGTAAAACAGTTATAATATTCGTGCCGACACTTGTAGTACCTGGCTTGCTTAAATCCACAGAAGTAATTTCTTGGCCAAAATCTCCGCCTTCTGTGATAAATTTTTTGGCTTGTATATTAGCAGACCTTGCGTTTGTACTTACGTTATTACCATTTGTTCCAAGAGAAGTTTCGTAGTCATTTGTTCCTAAAGAATCAAAAACTCTAAATGCTGTAGCACTTACATCATAATATAAACCTGCATAATTATCAGCCTCGTATTCTCCAAAGAATCCGATGTCTTGAGGAGATCCCAGAGAACCCGAAGCCCTATATCCAAGTTCGATAAAGGGGTCTTCAAATAATTTTATATCAGTGTTTATTATTGTTTGAGTACCATTTACTGTTAAATTTCCGTTTATAGTGGCATCTCCAGTTACTAAAAGATTCGCATTATTATCAACCTTAACTTCATCTGTGTATATACCAAGTGTATCTGAATTTAAAATCTGCAGAGCTATTAGTTTATCGTGGTTTATTTTAATGCTATTTGTCGTGTAATTTATAATGTAATTTGAACCATGAACATCATTTAAAGTTAAATCTCTATTTTCTCCACTACCTTGAGCCTGTAAAATAAATGTAGCATTTGTACCCCCATCTACGTCCCCGATATTAAGTTGATGTTTAATAAATACATTTCCACTATCATTTACTAAAACTTTAGGATTGTCATTTATTGATAGCTTTACATTTCCTCCAGAGGGCGCATTAATAATTGTATTCTTTGAGCCGTCTAATTTAATTGAATAATCGGTACCAAAAGTGTTGACATTTGTTCCATCATTATATGCTATATAAAAATCTGTACCATCAGAATGAAATTGCCCACCTCGTTGATCAATTAGAGTACCCTGTGCATCTTTATTTACAATATAAAGATCAGTGGCGAATACAGAATTAGTTGCATCTACTTCTAATCTAGAAGTTCCAACAGTTAAGCTTATTTTATTCTCGTTATTTAATATAGTGTTTTCATTTTGTCTATATCTAAAAATTGGATTATCTTGGTATGTCACGAAAATATCATCAGAATCATCACCGCCAATCAGAATATTTGTTCCTTTGATACCTAAATTGTTTTCCAATACTAAATTACCATTTGTGCCAAATTCAGCTACCTCAGTACCAGCATTTTTAACTTTCATAGTTGTAAGATTTTCATAACCAATTGTAACATCTCCACTTGTTCCTAATATAATGCCGCTATTATCATCACCTTTATTATTTTTAAATATAACTTCTCTATTTGTACTAGTAGTTATTAAAGCCGCGCCGGCGCTGGTGGATCCTACAAGTAATTCATCGCTGATAATAACACTAGTTGGTAACCCTATTCTTATTGAAGTAGAAGAAGCTTCTGTTGTAGTTTTAATCTCATTGGCTGTTCCGAAGATGTTAAACGTTTCATTAATAAGATCAATGCTATTTGTCGTTTGAGAATCGTCACCAACAGTAATCGTAGCCGGTGCTAGTTGGTTTTTCCATTTTGTACCATCCCAAAGTAAAACCTCTCCTTGATTTGGATTTGTAGCATCTACGTCTTTTAGATTAGTTAAAATGTGATTATCAATATTAGAAATTCTACCTACAAAGTCTGCGTTTGTACTTCCAATAATTTGATTGTTTTTAAAGAGAATATCTTCAAGCGCTTTCTGAGCTATAAACTGAACATGGCTAGTTCCATCAACTTCAGTTAATCTAAAATGTTCTGTTCCTCGAAAAGAATATTTCAAACTATTAGTACCATTAATATCAAAATCTATTTTATTATTCTGTATATTAACTATGTTTTTAACAACCATTTTTAATATAAAGATTATATTTATTTTTAAAATTAAATTTAATTTTCTAAATTTTTAATCATAGTCTCATAGAGCTTTCCAACTGCAGAAAAATCACGCGGAGTAAATCCGCCGCGCTTTGTTATAACATCAATTACGCTAACCATAAGCTTAACTTCGTCCAATGTAATCGTTACCTTCTTTTCTTCGTTGATAGTGAATGTATTCTCTACTTCAGATACTTCAGACATCTTTTTTTTTATACATTTTAATGTATCATTTCTTTAAATTAATTAAAAATCTTCTAATATTTCCAAAGATTTATCTTGGAGTTGTTCAGGTCTATTGTAGTCTGTTACTCTTTGTTCAAAGAAATTACTTTTACCATCTAATGAAATTGTATCCATAAAATCAAATGGACATTCTACATCATAAATTTTTGAATAATTTAGTTTTTGTAAAAGTCTATCTGCTTGAAATTCTATGTAAGTTTTCATTTTATTTGCATTAATTCCTATAAGATTACATTTAAAAGATTCACAAATGAATTCTTTTTCTATGTCTACAGCCGTTTTAAACATTTCATTTATAGTACCAACTGGTAGTCTATTTTTAATATAAGAATAAAGTAGTACTCCAAAATCTGTATGAAGAGATTCATCTCTAGCGATCAATTCATTACTTTTTCCGAGAGCTTTTGTCATAAGTCCTTTTACATATTTAAGCCAGAATATAGCGCAAAAAGAACCAGCAAAAAAGATGCCTTCTACTATAGTAAATGCTATAAGTCTTTCTGCAAATGGAAGATCAGAATTTAGCCATTTACACGCCCAGTCTGCCTTCTTTTTAACACCTGGTAGTTCTTTGATTCCGTTTAAAATTGACATTTTTGCTTCTGAGTCTTTAATGTAAGTATCTATCATCAAAGCATACGTTTCAGAATGAATAGTTTCCATAGCAGCTTGCCATCCGTAGTATGCGCGAATTTCTGGAACTTTAATTTCATTTATAAAATTAATAGATATATTTTCAAAAACAATTCCGTCGGAGCCGGCAAAAAAAGACAAGACATTAGAAATAAAATACTTTTCGTCTTCATTTAGTTTTTCCCAATCAGAAATATCAGCTGCAAAATCAATTTCTTCTGCAGTCCAAAAAGCTTGTTGGTGCTTCTTATAAGAATCCCATACAGATTTCCACTTTATTGGGTACAAAACAAAACGATTATTTACTTCATCCAAAAGAGGCTCCATCATAATATGTAATATAACTTAACTTTATATTTTTTAATTAATCTATTTTTTTAAAAGAGTTTTAAAAACTTAGATTAATTCAATTTAATATTTTACATTCATGCGAGTAAGACGAGCCTTAAGAGACTTCGCAGATAAAGGAGTCTTGGTGAAACCCATGTCATCCTTGCGGCGCTTGTAAATAGAAACCTCGGCCTTCTTAGCAAGTCTCTGAAGCTGCTTAAGAGAAAGTTCCTTCTTCTTCTCTGTAAGGCACTGACGCTTACCACGACCTGGCTTCCATCTCTTATTTGGAACCTTTCCAGGAGGACACACTGTAGCCATACCAAAATTGTGTGGAACCTTCATGCGCGTAAGACGAGCACGTAGAGCCTTCATAGTCAAAGGAGTGCTAGTAAATCCCATACCATCCTTTCGACGCTCGTAAATAGAAACTTCCGCATCTGCAGCAATACGCTGAAGCTCTGACTTAGAATCACGTCTTACTTTATCCTTTAAGCACTGACGCTGACCACGCTTAGCACGATACTTTTTATTAGCAGAAAACCCAGGAGGACAAACTGTAGCCATGTACATTCTACTATATCCCATTTTAATTTAATTGTTGTAAATATTTTTTTTTAAATTATTTAATTATTTAATTGAACAAGCCGAACACGATCCAAAGCCGCATTTCTTTCCAAACACGTGTCCTCTAGGGCCCTTCTTCAGAGAATCTACAGAACCGAATAATGTTGGAATCATAAGAGGCTGCAACATAGGCTTAATTTTTCTGCATCTTCCAGAAACAGGATCACGATATTGTCCTGGCATGCACATCTTACGAATTCTTCCTTTTGGTCCTAATTCATATCCCGCTGGAATTTCTACCATCTTTGGAGGACCCATCATTTGTGATTGCATAGTCATATTTTTGCAACGATTTGTATCGGGATTTCTCATTTGATAAAAACCACATTCCTTTATGCATATCTGCTGCCCGCGTTTTCCAGTCCATTTCTTATTTGGTTCAAGTCCGGATGGACACACTGTGTCACCAAATGACATGCGTTTCCAAGCTTCCTTTAGAGAAATGCCTTCCTTCCACTTAAGCTTCATAACTTTCTTAGCCTTTGTTTGAGCCTTCTTTCTCTTTGGAGACATCTTAGAGTCCTTGGAAGACTTTTTCTTGTCTTTTTTCTGAACTCTCTTCCAAGCTTCCTTTAGAGAAATGCCTTCCTTCCATTTAAGCTTCATAGCTTTTTTAGCATCACCTTTCTTACCAAAATCCATTTTTATATAGTAATTATTTTTTTTTAAGTTAAATTTCTTTCATGTTCTTATGAGATCTATATGAAAGTTTAGTTGTTATATTAAAGTCTTCTACTAAAAGAGATTGAATTTCTTCACGCTTTTCTTCATCTGATACCCAGAATTCTAGACGATACATTACACTTGTATACTTTGTGACGTCAACAACTCTAATACCAGTAATAAATTTATAAATTTCTTTTTTATTAGAAATTAAATTAACAAGACTGTTAATCCATAATTCTTCAAAATTTTCAAAATTTTTATTACTTTTAATAGAAAATTCAAATCCATTAATATTATTAGGATCTTCCCAACAAGGCTTAATATGTGTTCTAAAGAAAGAGTAAGCACATGGGGTAGCATTATTTCTTTTAATTTTTTTTACACTGTAACCATCTGAAAATAGTTCATAAGTTTTGGGAACATTATTCATAGTTCTCCAAAAATACTCTATGCTTTCGATTTCTTGAAGTTTTTCAAGATTATCATTATAAAGTTCGCCTAGGTCTTTATAATGAACATATAAAGTCCATGAGGCATCCAAAGGATAAGTCATAATATAATTATATGTTTTATTGTTTTATATTATTTTATTACGTTACATTAACTTATTAAATGGAGAATCATATTTCGCCAAAAAGCAACATTAGTCCAAAAATATGGGGTCCTTACTTTTGGAAAACTTTTCATCTTACTGCATTTGGTTATCCAACGAAACCAAATGAAAAAGATAAAAAGGTCTATAAGACTTTTTACAAAAACTTTGCTAATATTTTACCATGTGACAAATGCAGCCTTGAAGCAAGAAAATTAAACGAATTAGTAGATTGGGACTCAGTGGTGAAGAATAGAGAAAGTTTGATAAAATGGACTTATGATTATCACGATACAGTTAATCAACGCCTTGGTAAAAATTCTCCAAATTTTGAAAATTTTACAAAAAATTTTATCAAGGACGTAAATAAATTTGTTTGTTCGTGTGATAGAACTATAGAATATACTATTATAGGATTACTTATTTTATTTATACTTATATTTATTATGCACTACACATCAAGCACTCCTTAGGTTCTTTACTTTCCTTAGAAGTTTCCGTACTAAAATTTTGAGACTCTAGAATAGACTTTGTACGAATATAATATGTTCCAGTTTTAAGGCCGTTTCTCCATCCATGAAAGTGAATAGAGTGAATAATCTTTGGTTGTGGAGGATTTACAAAAACATTGAGACTCTGACTTTGACAGATAAAAGGACCGCGATCAATAGACATATCTACTATACTTTTTTGAGGAAGTTCCCACGCTGTCTTATAAATTTCTTTTAGATCTTGTGGAAGATCAAGACCTTGAATAGATCCTTTATTAAGCATAATCTTTTCTACTAGTTCCTTAGAGTACAAATCGCGCTCTCGAAGTTCGTTTACAAGGTGATTATTTACGATTACATAATTACCAGACAGAACTGCCCGTGTATAAAGATTACTAGTATAAGGTTCAAATGATTCATTATTTCCCATGATCTGCGCAGTGGAAGCAGTAGGCATAGGAGCAATTAGAAGACTATTACGAATACCACTTTCCTTAATTTCATCTTTGAGTTCTCCCCAAAGTGTTTCAGAGTAAAAACTTGGCTTTACATTCCACATATCAAATTGTAGAATTCCCTTACTAGCAGGTGACCCATCAAAGGTATCATACGGTCCATGATTTTTAGATAGAGTGTTTGACATTTTAAGTGCATTATAATACATACATTCAAAGATGTTCTTATTCAAAGTCCTTGCTTCTTCTGAATTATAAGGAATTTTAAGAATCATAAAAACATCAGCTAAACCTTGGACTCCGATACCAATCGGACGATGTTTAAAATTAGAATTCTTAGACTCAGGAGTTGGATACTCGTTTACATCTATTATATTATTGAGATTATGAACAAGTTCGCGTGTTTTAAGACCTAGAAGTTCATAATCAAATTTTCCAGAATTAATGTAACTTGGAAGACACAAACTAGCTAGATTACAAACAGCTGTTTCATTTGTATCAGAATATTCAATGATTTCTGTACACAAATTACTACTCTTAATCATTCCATAATGACTTTGATTAGATTTCTTATTACACGCATCCTTATAGAGAATATAAGGAGAACCAGTTTCAATTTGACAATTAATTATTTTTTCCCACAATTCCTTTGCTCGAATCTGTACACGATAATTACCAGCATTTTCATAGAAATTGTAAAGTTCTTCAAACTTTTCAGAATGTACATCGTGTAGACCTTGACACTCATTTGGACACATCAAAGACCAAATGTCATCATTTTCTACACGTTTCATAAAAAGATCTGGAATCCAAAGTCCATAAAAAAGATCACGGGCACGCATTTCTTCTGCCCCATTATTCTTTTTAGCATCTAGAAAATCATGAATGTCTGCATGCCAAGGTTCAATATAAATAGCAAATGAACCATTACGTTTTCCACTCTGATTAATATGACGAGATATGTCATTATAAACTTTTAGAAGAGGCATGATTCCATTGCTTTTTCCTCCAGTTTTATTAATGTAAGAATCCTTTGCTCTTACATTGCTAATGTGTACACCAATTCCGCCAGCCCACTTAGAAATAAGGGCCATGTCTGTAGCTGTCTTATAAAGACCTTCAACAGAATCATCTGTTCCAAGAAGAAAGCAAGAACTCATTTGTTGATACTTAGTACCAGCATTAAATAGAGTAGGAGTTCCATGTGTATAATACTTATTCGAAAGAGAATCGTAAACCTTTTGAACAAGACTGAGATTATCACCGTGAATACTCAACGCGACGCGCATAAATAAGTGTTGAGGTCTTTCTAGAACTAGTTTGTTTTCTTTTAGAAGATAAGCATTTTGCAATGTTTTAAATCCGAAGTAAGAAATATTGTAATCACGATTGTAATCTATCATGTTATTTACAGAATCTTTATTATTTTCAAGTGTCTTAATAAAATCATCTGATATAATACCATTTTCATTAAGTCTTTTCATGATGCTGTAAAAGTCATCATTAGTATTTTTATGATGATTATTAATTGCGATACGGCCCGCAAGAATAAGATAATCCGGGTCTTTCTTAAAATACGTCGCGGAAAGACTTGCTGAAAAATCGTCTAATTGAGAAGTAGTAATTCCATTGTGAATAAGACCACAAATATTCTGAGCAATAAAAACTGGTTCTACATTAAGTTTTCTTCCCCAGATTTCATTTTCAGAACTCAAGTATTTGATCTTATCAGTAATAAGATCAAATTTTACATCTTCTTCGTTTCCACTACGTGTAATTACCTTCATTCTTCTCATTAGATATATATTATTTCTTAATATATATTTATTGAAAATTAATAAATAATTCTATTATTTCTTCTGGAATTTTATTAAATAAATTATTATAGATATTTTCTAAAAATAAATAATTATATGGTTTTGAGTATTTACAAATAAAACTAATTTCTAGATATTCATTTAGTATATCATTTACGGTTAGAGCTGGATACCAATGAGACGGACACGTGCGACTAAAACAACAATAACATTCATTTGAATTTAAATCTAAAAATCGTGTACTTCTGCTGTATTGATTTCTATAAAAGAATTTTAAAATTTTATTATCATGTATTTTATTTTTACCATTTAACATTGAAATATATGTATGATAATATAATTTATTAGATAAATGATAGCTATAGACTTTATAAGGTTTAAATGGATACTCATTTGGTATTATTAACCTTATTAAAACTTTATTATTATCACTTATTTCTATAAGATTCATAGTGTCACAATATACAATGTTACATTTTATAGTCTCGTTAAAAGACTGTTTTTCATAAAAATTTTTAATTTCTTTGCTTACTCTTTTAAGCGCCATTACTTATTTAAATGATTAATCTTTAAATTTTTTAATACAATCGCTTTGTCTTCTTCTTTCCGGGTATATAAGAAGGAGTAACGTATTCTTCTTGGATTGTACTTCTTGGAATGTCATCAAACCGATATCTTTTAATTTCTTCTAGATTACTCTTTGAAAATGGAAACCATCCCAAAAACCACGCTGCTATTAGATAAATAAGTATAACAGAAATAACGATGCCTATAATTCCGGAAGACTTACCAGGAAGCAAGTTTGGTAAAAACATTAGAACTACCAAACCTACAAGAACCATGCCTATGAGACCAAAACTCATAAAGCTTGTTAATTGTCCAAATAATTTACTAGCTCCCTCTGCATTAGCCTTAGACAATTCTAACTGACCTTTAAGTAGTTCCGCCATAAGTTTTTCTTGACCAGTTGAAGTCTGTTCAGATTTTGTAGTGGTCGCAGACTCTTGCATTATATCTAAAGCTATAGACTTGCCCATATTGGATGCAGTAGCCATAATATTGGACGTTATTATTCTAGTTTGAGCATATTGATCTATAGTTACATTTTTAAGTGTTAAAGGTCCATCTACTGCAAGACTAAACCCGGTGCTTGCAAAACCACTGATGTCTACTTTCTGTAAAGCAAGATTTATATTATCTGTGATACTTTGATTTTTATTAGCTATTTTTGAAGCTACAAGAGATTTAAGAGTATCAGAATTTGCTCCATAACCAGTATTCTGTTTTAGATCAGAAAGAGCTTGAGTTTTTACTACTTTTTTATACTCTTCTGCTATATTACTAACAGAGACATTTTTAGTCGTAGACATATGTTGAATGTCTACATTCGCCACATTTTTAATATCAACACCTGATAAATTAAACTTTCCAGAAATATTTGCAATTTCTTCATTTACTATTTCTTTTGCTTTAATCCAGTTTTTTTGCGCGAGTTTAAAACCTTCTAGAGCAAGTCTGTATGCTGCTAAAGGTTCACCAGGTTCATACGGAGGCATTACGGGCTGTGTTGGTTCTACAATTTTTTTAAGCATCTTATTTTTTAACTTTATCATTTCTTTGTCTGGTTTCATTTGTATAATACTAATAGTTGCTCTCGCACTTCCATTAAGAGATGTTACATTTTTAACCTGATTCAATTCACATAGAATACTTTGAGTCGATTCCATCTGCTGATTGATATTCGCAAAAATGTCAGCGCAGCCTTCTTTTGAAAGTTGAGAATTTAATTTTTGAGCGTCGTCTGTTACTGATGTAGCAGCACCTCCTACACCAAAAGGAAAAACTGCTGCAGCTACAGCAGCATCAACTTTAACTAATTTGTTATCAACAGCGTTCATAAAAGTATTCTTACACTTCTGGTCGCCTCCTAGACCATCTAAAGCAGCTTTAATTTTTTCAAATTTTTGTTCGATAGTAGGAGGTGGAGGACATTTACTATCACCCATGTTTTATTTATAATTAAAATATATTTTTTTTTTTTAAAATACAAAAATGTAAACTAAAATTGCAATTATCATTAAAATTAAAAATATTATCATCGGTAGGAGTTCTTCTAAAGATGAAAACATTTCACTCGGAGTCTTAGATGGATCATCTGGAGTCTTAGATGGATCACTCGGAGTCTTAGATGGATCACTCGGAGTCTTAGATGGATCACTCGGAGTCTTAGATGGATCACTGGGAGTCTTAGATGGATCATCTACATTACCACATTGATTTGAGATATTTGTTTTGTTTAAAGAGATGTCCCCAGTTTGAGAATTTATATTAATAGAGCAATCGACTATACTTACATTTCTTTCGCCACACGTTACTCCGAGAACTTTAAAATTGGTAGATTCAACTGGTTCATAACCACTGGGAAGTTGATCATTGTAACCCACTGGATACGATGCCCCAGCGTCTTCGCCAGATTCTGCAATTTTGTAATTTGTTAAAATTTGCATAAAAGAATTCGTTGGTTGTTTAGCCTCTACTATCTTTGCTATTTCTCTAATAAATCTAGAAGGTCCACCGCTTTGTCCTCTTGAACAATAAGCTTCGCTTTCTGGTACTTTTGTTAATTTAACAAGCTTACTAGAATAAGCCTCTTTGTCTTTAAAAAATTTATTTTTCCACGAATCTTGTGTTAAATTTAGAGAAAATGATAATGCCAATACAGCCATATCTCTATTAAAAGAAAATTCACAACTAGGATCTCCATAGTGATCAAGTTCTTCTCCAGAAATAGGGCTTACATATTTTGTTGTTCTAAATGCATTACAATATTTGGTTATAGTTGAAGAATATCCTGTATTAGATCCGATATATGGTTTAGTAGAAAATGCATTATTATCATCATTTAAAATTTTTCCATAAATTACCTGAAAGTTTTGACGATGAACAGTGTTGTACAAAAGAACATAAACTGGAATTGAATCGTCCTTTTTAGTAGAAGACATCTCATAAGTGTCGCCATTTTTATTATAAAATTTGTCGGGTAACTGATAAAGTATCCATAGTAAATTCTTTGAAAATAAAAATTTCTCAGAAAAGTAAAACGATGGAGAAAAATTGGTATCTCTCGTGAATTTTCCAACCGTATTTGAAATATCATCTGGTCTCGTTGAGACGCTTGGAGGAGTTACTACTGGATTTGGATAAAAATATTCGGCTTTAGTTTTAGCCTTTTTAAAATCACAAGCTACATGACCATCTTCTGAAAATACTATATCATCTCCATCAGGTTGGCTAATTGATGCGTATATATTTTGAGATTCTTCAGCAGAATATGTATAAACTGATAACATCGATATAGAAGAATCTTTTCCATCTTCAGTTAAATAGCTAGTTGGTATTTTAATCCAATTAACTGGTCTAGAATTTTTAAAGTCATCCTTTGTATTATTAGAGAATAAATTATATAATAATGGATCTGAATTTATAGAGTCTGTAATATCTTTTGACATCCTTAATTATATAATTTATTTTATTTTTATTTAAAAAAAAAAATTAATGAGGCGCTGCTATGGTGTTTCCAGAAAGACCGGCGTGACGATCAAGTAGACCAGTAACAGCAATATTATCAAGCTTTCTTGCTTCAATCTGCATACCAAGAGTATCGTAGATGTTCTTTCTAGATCTTTCAGTTTGTTCCTTGTCTAACGAGTATTTCTTCTCAAGAAGTTCTAATCTCGAATTAATCTGTCTTATAGCTCTTATAATATTGGAGAGATCTTTAGAACCTTCTGTAGAAGGAATTTCTTGGTTACTTCTTTGCATGAAGAAATAAAATCCTACTGACAACGCGAGTAAAATAATAATTACTAATGTGGTATTTGTATCAAGCATATTACCTTTATTTATTAAAGATATATTTTTTTTAAAAGATTAATCATACGAATTATTTTTTAAAAATTTATATAAATTAAATTGTAACTAATGGATAAATCATTAATAATAATATTTTACATTGTTACATTTATTATAATATTATCAATGTTTAGTAAAAAAGATAACTTAGATGATAATTTAACATTTAAAATTGAAAATTCTGTAAATGATAATGTTAATGTAATCAATTATGATCTAAAACATTATAAAAAACTAGAAGATCGCAGACATGCAATGTTATTGGAACAAATTAAAAGACTATCTATAACAAATAGTAGTCTATTAGGTAGACCAAGTACAACAACGGTAACTAATGTAGTTAATGGAACTGGTGGATCTGCAGTAGAAGTTACTCTTAATGAAGCTGGCCAAACTTTTAGAAGACTTCTCACTGAACAACCCCATAGATTTAATAAAGGTACTGTTTCTAATTTCAGTACTCGGTTAGAATTGAACTGGAATTTTGACAGAATATTGCCTAAATATGATGAAATGAATGTTGTAAGTAAACTTAACTTTTTAGGTTTAGATTCAAATGGTACTAATTATGGGAATACATTACCTTATATCAAATTTATAAAAGTTCAACTTTTAAATGGAAGTTCCTGGGAAAATATACCAGCAGCTTTAATAACGCCAGATGTAACCCCAACTTTAACTTACTCAGATACAGATGGTATAATAGTTGGGGGGAAAATTGATACATTAGAGTCTAAAAATCTTACAATTAAAAGATCAGGCGTGGGACTTCCAAGTGGAACTACAGGAGATCTTACACAAAGTGGTTATGATCTTTTAAATTCAACTAATCCACTTAAAATAAGAATTTTTGGAGTAAATAATGCTCCAGATGAAGCGCCTCCGCTTTTAAATGATTTAAATACTACACAAGATGATAATAGAATTATTATTTATAATAGTAACTTTCTAATTGGAAAGCCTGCGTCCCCTGCTATTACACAGAGTGCAACTACATCTGGTGATATTATATCTTTAATTTTGAAAGTGGACCAAACTGAAATAGAAGATGATAATTCTCCAGCGAGAATAAGTCAATTAACTATAAAATATAATGAAGCCAAGTCTTTTGGTCATAACGTAAGTATTAATAATACAGATCAATTTTATACAATAGATATAGAAAATGGTAATATCTTTAATGCAGACCTTCCGAGACTTAAACCTGGTATGTCTTATATAACAAATTTTTCAACTCTTAATACACTCGAGCAAACTAGTAGTTTTACAGATAGTACAACCCCTTTAGAAGACACTAGTACTAATATTGATTTGATAACAGATCCTCCTATAACAAGAGACCCAATTAATATAGAAGTTTCACTTGCTACAACAGCAGATAAAAATGTAGTATCTCCTAATTTTTCAGCAAGGTATGTAAAATATTATCCTACAACAACCTCCGCTTTTATTAGTTACAATGACAGCGGTAACCAAGTATTTGAAGTTTCTAATCCGCAGGACAGACCTTCTGTTTCCTATATTGGAACTAATCCATTAGGATTTTTAGGAATAGGATCTAGTATATCGGATGTTAACAATTTAGTATCTATAAGACAAAGTATAGACAACAATGTCCGTCAAAGCGTTACATATAACGGATTTACAAGTTTTATAAATTCCGGAACTGGAAGTATAAATTCAATTTCTCATGAAGATTCATATATCGGAAATGCAAATTCTGTAGGCTTTAGAATAAAAGGAGAATGTAGACTTAGTAATTTCAATCTTTTATCTGAAAGTCCTTCTGCAAATTTAAGAAAATTTACTACCGAATTCGTCAGAAACACGAGTTTTTCTCCAGTTGATTCTAATACAGATTCTTCTTTAGATTTTGTAATAGATAATCTAGTCGGCGATCCAACCTTAAGTGGAACAGGTGTAACTCAGACAGTTAATGAAGACATTCTTACAATGAGTATACCTAGTGTTAGAAGCATAGATTTAACAGCTTCTACGAGAAGCTACGGAAATATAAATACATCAAATCTTTTTATGAACGGAAATCTTATAATAGGAAATTTTAGTTACACTGACGGAAACTTGAATGAATTCGGTATTAACACAAATGTAACAAACTTTAGTATAACAGCAAATCAAATAACCGGTTCCGGTAATTATTCAGCTTCAAATATTTATAATTTATCTCAAAAAACTGTTGGTAACATTGGGACAAATCCTCTTATACAAAGTACACTTAATTATACAGATACAGCTTTTAATTTAAATGGTCAAACTTCTATTAATGGAAGTTTAACTTTTAAGATACACTGTGATCGTTCTTCTTATAATAGTGATTTTACTCGAAGATTTCCAAGTGACATATTTTTCCCAAATACAAGTAACGGTACAAATTTATTTTCTCAGTTACAAACTGATCCTACAAATAAAATGTTTGAATACAATGATCATACAGTTATTCCAAATAGCTTTGCAATGTTATTTTATAAAAATACATTTAATGTCGATACTTCAAATTATCCAGATCAAGTTGATAAAAGTTTTTTTAATGGTCTTTCTAATAATTATACATCTGGAACAAATGGTATGAGTCTCTCTTTACCGACTAATGTAAATGCTGCACAATCTCTCCAAGGTACTCTTGGTAATTATAAAATTGTACTTTTAGAAATAAATTCATTATTAACAGAGTGCACCAGTCTTACGAATACTGGAGTAGGCGGTGTAATAAAATCTGTATCTCTAGAAGAATTTCTTGAAAATAAAAAGATTGATACTAGCATTATTCAAGAATGTAGAAGTCCTTATGGTAATTCTTTTGCATTAGTATTTGCTAAATTTGGATCTAACTGGGCAATAGGAAGTCCTTCTATTACTTATTCTTCTTTTACATCTGCTTGGTGGACACGGCAATATATACAAGGTTCTGGAGACACTAATTTGTTAAATTTTTATTCTAATGAAGACATTAATGGATGTAAACATCAAAGTTTAGACAAGGTAAGTTTAGTTTACGAAGATTCGAGTACTTCAATAGATCTAAATAGCCCAATTTATGTTTTAATAGCTTCAAAAATATAATAGTATATAATATAAATGTCTGACACTTCTAATTTAGACCAAATAGAAATTTTGAATTTTTTATACAAAACTTCTTTTAGAAGACCAACTACAAAAGATTTAGAATTTAGAAATCCAGCAGAAGAAACATTTCCTTTTAATGATTACTCTCTTGGTCAAGAGATACTTTTGAATAGGATTAAAAAATTTCCAGTCGGAA
>Ga0222715_10002241_pt1 | contig 17849 bp, 13 predicted proteins | sample C33_9DmetaG_FD_165056 | JGI IMG/M metagenome (GOLD analysis project Ga0222715, IMG submission 165056) | Estuarine water microbial communities from San Francisco Bay, California, United States - C33_9D | ecosystem: Environmental > Aquatic > Marine > Unclassified | place: USA: California... | reverse complement strand
AGAATTAGCACTTGCTTGAATCTTTAAGGAATCTCCAGGCGAAATGACTAGTTTACCAGTTAAAGGAGAAGCTGCATCTTCTATTGGTACATCATAATTCTTAAGTAATTCAGTCTCAGTTGCTGCACTAGTATCATAATGTGAGACTGTTACACTTTCAGTTGTGGTTCCAACATTTGCAATTTGAGCCATCAAAATAATTCCAGAATACCCAGCTGGTGCCGTGTAAACCGTATCATTATTAGTTGTAACAACATGTGTGACTGTTGTAAATCTATTTACTGCCATTTGTATTAATCCTCGATTGCTAGAATATATGGGGTAAGAACAGCGAATAACGATTTATCAAAAGTATTACCTGTGATAGTTCCGTTTTCACGATTAATAGTTAAATCACCACCAATTCTAAAATCACCTTTGTGGTCTGTTGATGTAAAATATACTAAACCTTGATTATCTGAGTCTTGTATTACTTCATTAGCTTGAATTGGGAATGCACCGGATTGTGGTGTATCATATACACCGGTGCCAGTGCCCACATATTCAAAGGTAATACTGGAAGCCTGAATAAGACTTCTTTGATGAAATGTTACAGCATCTCCGTTACCGACTGCCAATGCCAACTCTTCTAGTAGAGTAATATCATATTCGTTAGGACTTCCTGTTGCTGATATTGCCTCAACTGTATAATATTTTGTATCATTTGCAAATTTAACCGCTTCTCCATAATTAGGAGCAGGTGATGGGCCTGTAACCCTGACCACTTTACTTTCAATTGCTGCCGCTGATGCAGTTCCTGATTTTGAAAGAGATGCTGATCCAGTTGATTTTAAACCAAAATTACCAAATGAACAATTAGAGTTTGTGAGTGAACAATTACCACCAGTTTCACAAAGAATACCTACATCGCATGACACTGTAAATATGGAAACAAGTTGTGCATATCCTTTATTTAAAAGATGTACACCTTTACCATTAAAATTAATTTGTGTAAATGAATCCGATACCATTGAACGAAGGCCGCCAACAAGTGATCCATCAATTTTCATGCCGGTACCAGTTGTGGTAATAGATGAGCAATTTTGGACATAAGGAGAGGTTATAATGTTACCTGCACTAGGATCAAATGACACTGCAGCAGCGCCATTAGTGTGACCTCTAAATGTTACACCAGTAATATAAGATGCATTATTTAATAAAAGAAGATCATTGGTTGCTGTTTGGCCAGATATATTTGTTGTTCTAAGATTGTCACCTATAATTGATACTTTAGTTGGAACAACTACGCCACCAGATGTATTATTAAGAGTATAATTTCCACTTTTCAAAAAGATGGTTGTACCGGAATCTGCACTACTAAGTGCAGCATCTAATGTTAAATAAGCTTCAGCTATAGTTGAACCATCATTTGAATCGTTACCATTTTCACTAACATAAAGAACATTATCCGCTCTATCAGGAAAACCAACTTCTCTAATAGAAAGAGTGCCATCAGCATCTCTTTTAAAGAACATTTTACCATCATGAGTATTAATGGCAATTTCACCAAGTTCAATTTGATTAGTTGTAGGTTCAACATTTGCTACTTCACTAAAAGTAAAATCTAATGATTGTCTAGCTTGTACATAGGCGGAATCAATTAGAGCAATTGTTTCTGCAGAATCCAAATATGTTGTATCAATTAAACCTGTAACATATGTTTGATCAATAACACCAGTTACGCTTGTTGAATCCAAATAATTAGCATCATTAGTAAAGTCACTAACATTTGTAGGTGCACCAGTTAAGGAACTATAAGCAAAATCTTGTGGTGTCTGACGAAGCTGAACATGCGCTGAGTCAATTAATGCAATTGTTTCTGCAGAATCCAAATATGTTGTATCAATTAAACCCGTAATATACGTTTCATCAATAACATCAGTTACAGTATTTGAGTCTAAGTAATTAGCATCGTTAGTAAAGTCACTAACATTTGTCGGCGTACCAGTTAAGGAACTATAAGAAAAGTCTTGCGGAGTTTGTCGCAGTTGAACATGCGCTGAGTCAATAAGAGAAATTGCTTCAGCGGAATCCAAATATATCGTATCAATTAAACCCGTAACAAATGTTTGATCGATAACTCCAGTTACAGTATTTGAGTCAAGGTAATTAGCATCATTGGTGAATGTTGATACTGTTGTTGGCACTCCAGTTAAAGAACTATAAGCAAAGTCTTGTCTTAATTGCACATGAGCCGAATCAATTAATGCAATTGCTTCTGCAGAATCTAAGAAATCGTAAGTTGTTTGATTTGACTGAATATAAGCAGCATCGATAACATCAGTTACAGTACTGCTATCTAAGTAATTAGCATCATTGGTGAATGTTGATACGTTTGTAGGTGCACCAGTAAGTGAACTATAAGCAAAATCTTGTCTTAATTGTACATAAGCTGAATCAATTAAAGCAATTACTTCTGCAGAATCCAAAGCGGAAGTTAAATATCCAGCATCGTTAGTAAAAACACTAACATTTGTTGGAGCACCAGTTAAAGAAGCATAGGCAAAGTCTTGAGGCGTTTGTCTTGCTTGCACATGTGCAGAATCAATGAGTGTTAGTACATCATCAGAATCAATAATAGCGGACTGGGCTCCATCGCGTCCAGCAGCAAAAGCAATTGATTCCACTCTTGCTGAATCCACAAAAGATCTAATTACGTTTAAATTGTCTTTAAAATATATTTTACCATCAGCAAAGTTAATTGCTAATTCGCCATAATCCAAATCACTTGTAGAAGGTACATTTCCTACAACGGAAGATCTTTTGAGTAGTACTTTAGGTGTAGCCATTTTTGATTCCTAATAAGGACTATTTATAAGTTAATACGTTCCGCAATCAATAGTGCGAATTTCTACTTGACCTGATGTAATTGCAAAGTCAACTGAGTCGAATGCAGCTACACCTTTATTAGTTTGAGTTGCAATTTCAGCGGAAAGTGTAAGAACACCTGTTAAATCATTATATACAGCATCTAATCCTTCAGCTGCCGATAACAATGCAGCAACTCTATCGTCTACTCTTTCATCTGTAAAATAAAGATTAGTACCTTCTGTTAAATCACTTGTTGTTTTATTTGTTAAACCGGTATCAAAATCAGAATCAAACCCTAAATATTTGCCTGATAGTGTGCTAGATGTAACTGCTCCGCTAACTTCAATGTCAGATACTACTATTTTTTTATTAAAATTCCAAGTATCAGTAGCAGAAGTATATAATATAGTAGCACTAGCGCCATCGATTGTAACACCAGCACCATTAGCAGCCGCAGCATTTACTGCTCCTTGTGCTAATACAATATTTTTGTCATCGACTGTAAGTGTGGTACTATTTAATGTTGTTTGAGTACCATCAACTTGTAAGTCACCAGCGATAATAACTGTACCTGTATTATCACCTATTGCCGCTGGATCTAGTATTAAATTTCCGCTAGTTGTGCCTACAGTATTTCCATCAATACGAACATTATCAATTTCAATACTAGCAAGACCAACGAGATTAGAATCTAAATTTATGGATACTTTTTTACCAGAGTCAAGATCTGTCCGAATTGTATTTAAATTGAACCCGCCTGCCAGTTCTAAATCATTAGTAGGTACTAACTTACTAACTGAACCAACTTCGACATCTGCTTTAATATTGATAAGTTCTAATTGATCAACATAATTTTTGGTTGCTGCATCTTGCGGACTTACTGGATCAATTACATTCTGAATTTTATGTGAGTTAACACTAACATTACCAAGTATAGGATCAAGTATAAGGTTCCCATTAGCAGTAATGGTATCAGAATCAATTGTAAGTTCATCAATCTTTAATTGATTTATTTTATTATTAGAATCTGTAATGATAGCACTTGATGGTACAACATCGCCCTTAGGATGATCCATCATGTCGATGTAGTATTTACCACCGATGATATCAGCGCCACCATCCGGATTGCCTATGAAAAGTCTATCACCTCCATCACTGTCACCATCAACAAAGGTGTACGCAAGTTCCGCAAGTGTTGTGTATAGACCGGCACTATCTGCAGTTTTTTTAGTAGTAGTATGTTTTAATTGTATAGTTATTGACACTAGTATGTACCGCCGCTAATAACACGTTCATTTTTCCAAAGGCGTGAAGAAGCGTGATATTGTAAGATATCATCATCTCGCACACCTGAGATAGTAACATCTATTAAGTCACCCAGTCTTTGTGCAGCAGCACCAGATACTCTACGAATAGGTATACCAGTAGTAATTTTACGAACAATGGTTTTACGTTTTACAGTACTTTCAACTGGCATTTTATGAACCTGTTACATTAGGGTTAACACGAATTTTGCCTTCGAGAATTCTTTCTACAATAATATTTAAAGATTGATCAACATAAGAAATTTCCACATCGTATACATATGAACCAACTTTTAATGCAGAAGTTTCTTCATTGTTCATTGACATTGTTATAATGCCATCATCAGCGTCTGTAATCGCCACCAAAAATGCATGCGTATCGGATGAATCGCTATTAAAACTGCGTTTCATCTTCGCGGCGGCACTATAATCTGTTAGATTTTTTTTATTATTGTTTTCATCAACTAATTCTAGTTGAATTGCAATATCCGACCCTTGGTCGATTGTGAACTTTTCGTATTCTGCCATTTTACCACTCGATACTAAGTAACTCGAACATATTCTTTACATTATTTATAAAAAAAGAACTTTAAAGAATGGCATATAACGTATAAATTTTAACTAAAAACAAAATTGTTTTTTATTATAAATCGTTAAAAATGTCTAATGGGTGTTTCGCTTTGATTTTTGGTGTTTCGTAGATATATATCGCTCCAGTATTCGAATTTTTAGCTGAAGCACCAATTACAATTCTGCCTGAACCGACTGCTACTGATCCTCCAAAGAAATCACCAGCTGCCCCATCACTAGCCATAAGCTTATTTCGTTGAATTCCATCTAAATCAAGAACATAAGCTGCTCCCGCATTACTTCCGTTGGCATCATTGAACTGCGCACCAGCTACAATTCTGCCCGATTCTACAGAAATATGAGCGGCAAAACGATCGCCATCTTCAAAATCACTGGAAGGAGTGGTAGCAATTTGTGCACCATTTAGACTAAAAACATACAAAGCTCCAACATTATACTTAGAAGGTGAGCCAACATTTTTAAAAATGTCTTTATCACCCACAAAAAGTCTACCCGATCTAATAGCAACCGAAGATCCAAATGTTGTAGTGGCCCAATAATTGGGATTTGTAATTGATGGTGGAGTTTCTGCTTTTATTTTTTTTAATGAATTGCCATTTAAATCAAAAGTATAAACCGCGCCTTGGTTGTTGGCACCTGGCGGACCTTCATACGGACTGCCAACTGCAAATTGTCCACATCCAAATGCAACTGAGGATCCAAAAGCATCACCTGAGGCAAGATCATGTGGATATATCATAATTTCATTAGTACCATCCAGATCATAAATGTAAGCTTTTCCAGCATGTAGATTATTTCCGCCTGTACGTACATCCGTAACATCAACAGCTGGCGCGCCAACAATAATTTTATCTCCACCCACTGCAACTGAGTATCCAAATTCACCACCGGCGGAACCGAAAGTTGTAAGACTTGCGGCATCACTAGGTGTTATTTTAACTTCATTGGTTCCATCTAAGTCATAAACGTAAACTGCACCTACACTTCCAGCAGCAGGAAAAGGCTTGCCGACTACAATTTTATTCGAACCTATTGCAATAGATCCAACACCGCCACCGCCGCCACCGCCATCGCTAGCTGTTGCTTTAACTTCATTGGTTCCATCTAAGTCATAAATGTAAACAGATGCAGTACTCGAATTTACAGCAATTTTATCTAAACCTATTGCTACATCGCGACCAAAGTAATGACCAGTCGCTCCATCACTAGCTGTTACTTTAACTTCATTGCTAGGTGTTGTGGTATTGTCATAGCCCTTCGAAAATGAATTATCCGCATTAATCCACATAAACTCTTTATCAAAGTAGCCTGCAATTCCTGTTTGACTTGTCTTAAATGCCATATTAGAACTTTTCTACAAGATCAATGTTATTCCAAGTGGTATCATCTTCTAAATCAATTGAATTCAAAAGATCGTTATTTTTTCTATATTTACCTAAAATAGAACCAATCGCATTATCACGTGTCCAAGATTTTTCGACCACTTTAATACATAAAAGATCTAGTGTAATACCACGAGATGCTGCAATACCAGTTAATAAAGGTGGCGTAGCGGTGTTATCACTCATGTATAAGTCAGCTTCGCTCTTTTGTTGAGACCAAGTTTTGACTTCAACTGCTGAATAATTTTTATCTAATTGATTAATTTTTTGAAAAAGCTCTCTATCATTTTGATTCATTTTAGAAAGCTTTAATTCTTTAATGGCCTTTAGTTTTTCTGCAGAATTGCTATACCTATCTCTAGTAGTAAATGTCATAATGTAAGTACCACTTTCAAGAACCACTTCGTCAAATTCTTGCACTGTGTCCCATGACATATTCGACAAGTTAGTTGTAGTATCAACTTCAACTGCATTATCCGGTATCTCTTCTGATACAAAATTATAAGGAAATTCTAATACGTTTCCTTGTTTATCTATTTTTGCGTAAATCATTTTATTTCCTTTTTAATATCCAAGCAGTCGTTCTACATATACATCATAGTTTTGTGATGGTAAGTTGAATATACGAACTCTTCCAGTAGCAAATGATGGTGCTGAATCATATCTGGCGCCAACAACAATTTTACCAGAACCAATAGAAACCGCATTACCCATTTCAGCAGAATTATTAATTCCCGGGTAAGCAAATATTCTTTCTTTGAAATTTCCGTCTAAATCAAAAACATGGGCAGCTCCAACATTGCTATAAAGCCCATGGTCTTCTTGCGGTGCACCAACAACAATGATACCAGAACCAACAGAAACTGAAAATCCAAATTTGTCGCCATCTTCAGCGGCGGAATATCCGCCAAGGTATGGCGAGTATGAGCCATCCGCTGTTGTTGCATCAAGTCTAGATAATTGATTTCCATCTAGATCGAAAATATAAGCAGTGCCTGGTTTAGCTGAACCTCCCGATATATTCATTCCCGGAGCTCCAATTACAATCTTACCTGATCCAGCCGCAACTGAGTGTCCAAATTCGCCATTAGCTCTAGCATCACTATTGCTAAATTTTGCTATTTCATTTCCATTTAGATCAAAAATATAAGCCTGTCCGACATTAGCGGTTGAACCGCCTTCACTTACTGCAGTTGATACGTTAACGCTCTTTGCGCCTACAACAATTCTGCCGGATCCTATAGAAACCGAACAACCGAATTTATCTCCAGCAGTACCATCACTAGCTGTCAATTTGACTTCGTTAGTACCATCTAAGTCATAGATATAAGCTGCTCCTTGATCTGAATTATCACCTATTGCGCCAACAACAATTTTTTTACAACCAATAGCAACTGATTCTCCAAATCGATCATTCGCCGCAGCATCACTAGCTGTCAATTTAACTTCATTAGTGCCATCTAAGTAATAAATATAAGCTGATCCTGATGTAGTGCCACCATCATCATTTTCAGGAGCTCCTACTACAATTCTGCCATTTGCTACTCCCACTGAATATCCAAATTCATCTTCAACGGCAGCATCACTAGCTGTTATTTTAAGTTCACGATCATGTCCTTGAAGATCTGAATCTATCACTTCAATCGTAGGAGTACCAGCAGCAGCATCAAGATGCGATATCGTATTGTAGACATAAACAGATCCTGATCTATTACCATCGTCATCATCGTTTTTACATCCCACAACTATTCGTCCAGAACCTGACGCAACCGACCATCCGAACACATCACTGCCTGCGATATCACTTGAAGTCAATCTTACACGGGTACTTAGTATATCATTATGAGAGAATGGACTACTTGTGGCATATGCTTCAGATGTATTACTGCTACTACTCCCATATCTAATAAATGACATAAACGATTCATGAATTATGGATGCATTTTCACCTACAAGAGTAAGATCTGAATCTAAAAATCCAATTGTTTTTAGTTGACCAGACATTATAATCCATACTCCCAAGATTTTACATCATATGCTGTTATAGCATTTGGTGTGTCGTATAGATAAATTTCTGATGAATAGCTGCTGGAACCCGCGTATTTTCCAACTACGATTTTACCAGATCTTATTGCAACAGATTCTCCAAAATAATCACCACTCACCGGCACGCTGGTAGAACTGAGTCTGGACAATGGGTTTCCATCTAAGTCATAAACGTAAACTGCTCCTGCGGTGCTAATGTTAGAGCCATCGCTGCTTCTTCTTCTATTCGTGTGAGGGGCGCCTATCACTATTCTACCCGAATCTATTGCTGTTGAATATCCAAAAAAATTTGCCGAGAATGGGATGTCAGCAGTGGGTGGGTAAACGGAACCACCAAATGCCTGAATTTGTTTTAGTTCATTACCTTCTAAGTCATATATAAAAGCTGCACCTCGCCCTGTGCCGCTCACCGACACGTTACCTATAAGTGGTGCCCCTATCACTATTCTACCACTTCCAACAGAGCAAATTTTTCCGTAGTTACGGGCAAAGCCAGAGTTTACACCTACTAGTGAAGCTGGCTCTTCAACCGATTTCAATAAATTTAGATTAAGATCATAGATATAGAACGCAATTCCACCAGTAGTGCCGTTTCCGCGACTAGGTCCGCCAGTAATTACTATTCTACCAGAACCTATTGCTACTCCTTCTCCGAATTTATTCTGGGATGCAGGATTAGGGTCTACTAATTTAACTTCATTGGTTCCATCTAAGTCATAAACGTAAACTGCACCTTCGGCCGAACTTGATCCAGGGCTTGATTTTGCGCCAACAAGAATTTTGCCTGCACCGACTGCGAGTGCGCCATCACCGTAACCTTCAACAGAAACCGGAACACTAGCTTTTATTTTAACTTTATTAGTACCATCTAAGTCATAAACGTAAACTGCTCCTGACGCAAACGCAGTATCATCATCAGAAGGAGATCCTATAGCTATTTTATTTGAACCTATTGCCACGCTAGTGCCATACAGATCTCCGCTGTCACCATCTGTTAACGATGTTATTAAGTTTCCATTAAGATCATGTATAAAAGCTATTCCAGTATTAATGGTATTGATCCCGCTTGGATCGTTATATCGCTGCGCGCCTGTCACAATCTTGCCATTTCCCACTGCTACATCGCGACCAAAGTGATCACCGAAGCTATTTGTACCTTGTATGTATTGGGGTACTGCAGAATCGAGACTGGGTAAAGTTGTATTATCGCCTGTGTTATACATGAAAGGTATGCCAGATGGAGTGGTAGCAGCCTTTGCTTCACTCAGCGTTCCATCTCTACTTACTCTGAATGACATTGATCAGTTCCTATCTTTAAGTTGATCAATTTCTGTCTTAAGCTCTTTTACTGCTTCAATCAAGACACCAACAATATTACCGTAAGCAACAGATTTAATTCCATTATCACCTGTTAATACGACTTCAGGTAAGATCTCTTCAATTTCTTGAGCAATAACACCGATTTGCTCTAAAGCAGAACCTTTTTTATTGTAACGAACACCTCTAAGTTTTTCAACAATTGATAACCCTTCATTAATTGTTCTAATATTTTCTTTATGTGTAATATCGGAAAGTGATGTTATGTTACCTTGAACAATCATATCATCAGAATCCCAAGTAGTATTTAAGGTTGTACCACTATTCGTGTAAAGTTTTAAAAGTGAAGAATCTGTGAGAATTTGAGTTACTGCACCACCGCCACTGGGAATTCTGGCTGCTACATATGAGGAATCAATTAATAAAGTCGCTGCATTGCTATCAAGTGATGTTGGCAATGTAAATGTAATTGTGTTAACACCAGTTACGTGGCCTGTTGAATTGATTCCAAGAGTAGCCACAGCACTAAAAGATTCTGCAGATGCTAGTGTATTTGCATTACCTGAGTTTGCCTGAGCTTGCGTTGTATGACTGATCACACCGCCGGTAACATTAATATTGGCGCCGCCAGAAAAGTAGGATTGAAAATCAGAAGCTGAGTCAATACGATCGTCAAGTTCATTAATAGCAGCTACTATGGAACTTTTGTTCGTTGTATCTAAAGTAGCTAGTGTGCCGATACTACTATCAAGTGCAGCTACCTGACTTGATAAAGCGCCTGCAGGATTTGATGAAGCACTACTATCTAACGCTGTTTTTAAAGAGTTAATTGCACCGACTATACTAGAGTCTGCAGTAGTTGTTAGATTATCTAAGTCTCCAAGATATCCTGACATTGTATTGGTCTTATTAATAAATTGACCAATAGTATTAGATAATCCTACGTTAATTTGTCTAGCCATTATGATACTCTTCCGCCATAAAAATTGTTCAGTGATATAGATCCACTGGTGGGAACATTACTATTTATATTGGTACTAAAGGTATTAGTACTAGTGGAACTAGGACCACCAATGTAAACCGTCATAGCCGCCCAGCCTGCTGAACCACCACTTCCTGTTACTCTTATTACCTGACCAGCAGTAACCGATAAAGTGCCAGTAGCAGAAGCAGTACTGTTACCTGCGGTAAGACTATGTGTCGCTACTTGAGTTCCCCCAACATATAAAGTATGAGTCGCAGTTTTACTCGCATTTTGGATGAAATATCCAACATAATAAGAAAGATCGCCTACATAGGGAACGTTAGATGGAGACGCTACAGACGAAACAGTAAAGTTTCTGTCAAACGTAATTGTACTACCATTGTCGCCCCACAAAGACTGAGTATAAAGACGGCTAAAAGTATTTATCTGCGGGTCATAACCACCAATGGCAGGATATCTAGCGTTAGCTGAATTACTGCCGCCAAGATTTGCCGCTGTAAGAGATGTAGCAAAAGAAGCAGGCACTAAACTACCGCTTCTATAAAATTCAGAAAAAGAATGTGGCGCAACATCACTATATTCTGTAGCAAGATCGCTAAACGATATTGGGCCAGAAAGTTGTAGTGTCATTATGGTGTACCAAAGGCTGTGATATCAGCAGCGGATGTTACTGCACCGTTAGACGCTAATTTAAATACTGCTACGTTAGCAAACCTAAACTCTAAATCACTACTGTCTAATACAATTGTCCAGCTACCAAACTGAATTGCCTGAGAATTAGTGTCCAATGTGCCGCCTAATTGTGGAGTAGTGTCGTTCACAAGGTCTGTATTAATAGCATCAAATTGTGCCTGAATGTTAGAATCTATACCATCGAGCTTGCTATATTCAATGGATGTAACACCTGTGGCGTTTAAATCCTTAGCATAGTTAAGATCTGTTGATGTGCCAGTAAAGCCACTAAGCTTATTAATTTCTGCTGCAGTAGCTGTGACGGCAGTTCCATTTAAGCTTAGAGTAGATGGTAATGTGACAGTACTTGTATCAACTGCAGTTATGTGACCTCTAGCATTGCTAGTGATAGAAGACACAACTTGAAAACTACCCTCTGATGCTGGATTATCTGTACTAGTCGTATTTGATCTTGTAGTATTATCATGAGTAATCGTACCGCCACTGAGTAAGATATCGGTGCCACCAGAAAAGTAAGACCTAAAATCAGAAGCTGAGTCAATACGATCGTCAAGTTCATTAATAGCAGCTACTACGGAACTTTTGTCTGTTGTATCTAAAGTGGTTAAGTCACCTATCAATGAAATTGTACCACCTGAACCGGAATCAAGTGTGTCAACGGCTGTCTTAAGAGAGTTAATTGCAGTAACAATATTGGAATCTGCAGTAGTTGTTAAATTATCTAAGTCACCCAAATAAACCGACATTGTATTAGTAGAGTTTATTAATTGACCAATAGTATTAGATAATCCTACGTTAATTTGTCTAGCCATTATAACTTCTCTACTATTTGATTAAGTAAGTGTTTTATATTTTGAACATCTTGTTTCAGTTGTTCAAATTCTTCTTTTTGTTTTATTCTATTCGCTTTTTTTTCTCTGGCGGTCATTACTTTATTTTCGTCCGTTAAAATAACAGCATTACTGTTTAGGTCTCTTATTAAACTATTACTGCCTTCTACTTTAGCATATTTCATTATACCGCCAGTGCAATTACTCTCAGATCCTTAAACGTTACCACCTTGGCACTATTAGTAGATTTCTGAACAATCTTAATAATAAACTTAGTAAATGGTTCGCCGAGTCCACCACGACCACCCACCAAGAATGTGTAATCTCTAAAGATGTTTGGGTTATCATCAGACGCAATAGGTGTTTCTCTTAACACTTCTGTCCACTCAATGTCTTCGAAGTTAACATCATTTGTTGTTGCTTTAAAGTACACCTCAAAATCTGTGACAGAAGGCCTATTTGCAGCAATAAGAATTTTTAATCCTACTGCCGGTTGAGCCAATTGTACAGGCTTTACTACATGTTTAGCAAGATGGGTACCACCAGTTGCAGTCGTTTCAGCAGCGAAATTAATTGGTGTATAATTTGCAGAGTCTTGCGCATCAATATTATTATGAATCAAGAATAGTGAACATCTTTGTGTATCAATCATTGGTGATACATTATCCACAGAGGTAAACATATTAATATTGATTCTAGCAGATTTAGTACCAGCTGTTAATTTGTCAGTTTCTATATAATCTGCCGCAATTACTTTTGGTACATCAAAGTAATTGTTTTCATTTATTGTCAAACTAGTCGCAACAGTATCATTTTTATATGGAACTTCCACACCAGCCAATGATTTTCCGGAAATAAAGCTACCAGTAGCATTTATAAATGTGTTCTGTGGTACTAGTGCCATAATTGATGGCTGCAGTGTTTCATACATCATATTCTGTGTTGCAAGCACGCCGCTACCACCAAAAATAGTAGTTGCATTTGCAGCAGCTCCAGCAGTAAATACATAGTTATTTTCATCAACTGCAGTAATCTTTTGATTGCTGTCTCCCATAATATCAGCACCAGTAATTCCACTCGCATATGTTGTAGAAGAATCAAGTCCAGATATATTTACAAAATCATTGACCGAAAATCCATGATGAGGTTGGAATACTTCAATTGATGTAGATCCGTTTGTACTAGTAAATGGACTTGTCGTCAAAAGTTCTCTTGGTGTTGAGGCATTTTCAAACACCGCAGTTCCTGATGTATGAGCGAATTTACATCTATGAATTTCGAACATCAAATCTTGTGTTTGTGATGCATTCCAAGTTTTTGAATTTTGTGACTTAAACAGTGAACCTAATGTAGGTTGTTTTGAAATTTTCTTTTCAGTAGAATTTAATTCAAACTGTTCTGTTTCGGCAATAAACACTTTATAATCAATGCTATCTGCTAAGAGAACAATTGCATAATCTGTTCTACCATTTAAGAATATAGGTTCATCAAATTCAAAATATGTTACCGAGGATGCATCATCTGATACGGTGACAGCAGATGGTGGTATAAACTTAACTGCACCTGGCACAATGATATTAGAATCCGGTGTGCCGTTTGTTAAAGGCCTAATTTGACACTGTACAGGAACAGTATCATCTTTTGATTTGAAATAAATACCAACCTTTGTAATGAAAACACCTGTAGATTTATCAACAAAAAATGATTGTGCTAGAGGATCGCGACCGGGCTCACCCCGCTCATTGCCATCACCACCGCGTTCTGTTATGATTTGCGCTGGCGGAGGAGGTACAGGTGGAGTATTTCTTACACTAGTACCCGATAGTCTTCTAGTAGTGCTTCCGACAATTTCAAGTTGTCTTGTTGTACGCACCGTTTGTTGTGATGTTTCCAATGTACCTTGGGCAGTATAAAACGCGCTGGCAGAAGACAATTCAAAACCATTATCTGCAGTAACATCCAATAGTTTTAATTCACGAACACCTGTTCTAAATCTTAAAGCAGAAGTGTTAGGAATAAAGAAGGATCCTATAATTTCACCAACATTATTTGATGTAAGAGATCCAGAACCATCTGGATGACCGGTGTTCAATGACGCGGTATTACCAACTTCTGATGCATCACTTGAAAATGTTTGAAATGTTGCCTCACTACGTACCCAACTGCTAACATCAACGCCATCAAAGAATGCAAAGTGACGAGTATTTGGTTGTAAACCTTGTGCGATAAAGAACACTTTTCTTGATCTCATAAATGGCACTAATGCAACGTCAATAACTTTATTTCCAACAATTTCTCTAATTGTTTCTGATGATACCACTCTATCAACTGTAGTAGTTGTAAATGTATCTGTAGTTTCAGTTATACCAGATGCAATATTGCCAGAAACACGTGATATCACTTCATTTGATGATGTAGTGTCGATGGTATCACCAACTTGTAGATTATTTAAATCAGAACCAGACCAATTCCACTGCCAGTTATTCCAAAGTAATGCTTGATCTGTATCAAGTCTGGTACCACCATCGATAATTCTATCAGCCGCGGTTCTTGTGTCTTTCCATTCATCAGATGATGGCGAAAGTCTTAAATGTCCTTTATTTGTGATAACCGCAAATGGATTAATATTTTCAAATTGTGACGCTTGAAGTTGACTTAAAAAAAGTACTTCATTAAATTTAATGTAAACATTATCGCCCTTTATTATCGTATTTGTCGATTTATCTGAATCATATATTAGACGAATATTATTTTCATTAAACGAGGCTCTCATAACACCACGCCTAGGATCTATAGATGCTCTATATTCTACATTAGATGTAGCAGAAGATCTCTGATCCGAAAAATTATCAACAAGGAAACCAGATTTTGTTCTATCTGCATCTGATGAATCCAAAACAGAGAAGTTTCTAAGATCTGTTTCCAAAAGACTTAATGCAGTAACCTCTTGTAAATTCTCTAGTTTTTCCTCGATTTTATTAATATCGCGCATTGTATAGCCTTTGGCTTCAATGGCTTTAATTTTCATGTCCTTGTTGTTCGTTGTTGCAGCATTCATCCTAATACGATAAAGCTCAATAGTATTTTCAGGTGTTTCCGGAAACTGTGGATTTAGTGCCGATGTACCAGTAATAAGGGAAACAGCACCTTCTGTATCAACAACTAGCTTATCAAATCTAGGTAAGTAATACTCAGCATCAAAACTAATCAAAGATGTGTTTTGTGGAATTTCTGAATGTCTAGCACTTGCTGCACTAAATCCACTATCGTTATCATCTTTGCGACTTCTAAAATCTAATACGTCTGTTAGCGGAACTCTTGTGCCATCATTTAATGTGTGTGTTAAGATATCCGAATAATCAACTTGACCAGAATAAGAGTTAATTGCAAAGAAATCACCACCAGCGCCATGCGCAAGATATTCAAATCTAACATGAACATTGCCAGACGGCGCGACAGCATTAGATTTTAAGATAAGTTTACCTGTTTCGTAGAAGTTATCTCTTTGACCATTATCAATAATAAATCTGTCTGCTACGCTTATACCATTAGAATCTACAAGTTTAATACCTTTAACATTTAAAATGTCTGCTTTACCAAGATTGATATAAGGTGAACCACTAACAGGTGTTGTTATGGTTGTTGTGACAGTAGTTTCTGTTTTTGTTTTTGTTCTAATAGTAGGAGAAGATTTTCTTACCTTTGCTAGTACCTCAATTGCCCTACTGCTAGGACCACCAGTAATTGATGCTGATTGTGTACCAGCTATAGTCACTGTTGGATTAAATGTAGAACCCCCAGATTCTGCAGAAAATATCCAATCATTAACATCTTCAAATGCTTCACCTGTACCAGTAACTGTTAACGTTGCGCTACCATCAAACGCAGTAGTTGCGGTAAGCCTTCTTTGTACAGTAAAGGAAATTTCACTTAAAGATTTTGGTCTAATATTTGGTAGAGTAAATAAAAGATTATTATTTTCAGCAGCTTTTACTACAGCAATACCATTTTCCAAAACTAAATTGGCATATTTAGAAGAATTATTGCCAATGCTTTTTACATTTCTGATATTTTGCCCGGAATTCATTTGAATGTCCATCAAATAATACCGATAATTTGATCCTTCTTCTTCAACAGATTTAACTCTGGCTGTACCAATTGTAGTACCAGCACCATAATTAGTAGTACTTCTTAAATCCAAAGCTTCAAATGTATCAATGTTAGGTAAACCATTAACACTTGTGCCATCAACTACTACGTAATTACCAAAATTTGCCGCAGATACATTATTTTTTAAGGAAATTGTATCAAATGCTCTAGGTGCATCAATTACTGTTGGTGTATATAATTCTGCTCTATACCCATTGATATATGCAATTCCAGGGCTTACAGCAATATTAATTCTTTCATCGTTTGTCGGGTGATTATTAAATTTTATTTTAAATGGTTTTTTGATAAAATTACCATTGATTTCTTCTATTCTTTTTGCGCTATAATCTTCAATTTTATTATATTGGTCGTCACCCTTTACTACTTCCACCAATGCACCTTGATCGATTCTACCCATAAAGATGGAATTTTCATCAGAGGCAAGGCTTGAAGCAAGTGCAATGGTCAGATTAATTCTATATCTATCAGCGCCCGGTGATGTTGTATTAGGTAGTGATCCCTGGTTATCATAAAGAGCCGGTTCATCTTCGTATGTTACAACGTCTTGATCAACTTTAAATACAATATTATCTGTAGGATTTCTAGTGTATTTAGATACAATAATAGATTGTGGGTCAGCTTGTACAAAATGTCCTTGTGTAAAAAATGTACCACCAGCTATAGAAGCTCTTGTACCAAATCCTACTGCCGGATTTGAACTTGTGTTTGTAAGTTGTACTTGAAGTGTTTCACCAGACACACCACCAACAATAGTTTCACCCGGGGTTAAAGTAATTCTAGAAGTACCTGATGTACCAGAAGATGTAGATGTATATGAAACATATAGTGTTGCTGGATCAGCACCATCTGCAGGTAAGACTTCAATAACTTTTACTATAACACTAGACGATTGACCGACAAAGGTATCACCTACCAAAGGTGTAAGATCCTCAGGAAGTTGATTAATAGTTGTATCTAATTTAACAAAATCATATCTATTATTAACGGTCATTCCACCCGGAACGACTGCCGCACCTTCTTGGAAAATATTTCTTCCAAATCTTTCAATTTCCTTTTGTATGATAGTTTGCATCTGTGTAAGTTCACGAGCTTGCAATGCCCTACCACTGTTAAAAAGAATTCTATGATAGTGATCACTATCATTAAAATCATCTTTGTATCTTGTTGCAAAAAGATTTTCGGTGTATGGTATTGTCATTTTCTAACCTTTAGAATTGAATAATGATTTTAATGTCTTCATCTTGTGAATTGGATCTTAGTACAGGTGCTCTATTATCAATATACAATATCGAACCGGTTGCTGTATCAACTTCAGGCAAAATTCTAGCAGAATCAGTTACACCTTCGCCGGCGCCGTTTACTTCTGTGATAACTTCATTATCATTAAATAATTTAAATCCTGTGGTGGATGTTTGATGGTAATAAATTTCATTACTATCAATATTATCTATATACGCTTGCGCCTCAGTATCTTGTCCTACAATAATTTTATCTTTAGTAAATGATGTAACTACACTTGCTAATGTCATTTTCTTAAGTGCATTACCAGTATTAACGGTAAATGCAGCACCAAGTCTATCTTTAGGATCTTTATAGAGAGCTACTTGTCTAAAGTCTTGATCAACAATAAAGTTACTGTCATTACCAATAATATCAGCGTGGAACATAATACCTGTAGATT
>Ga0222715_10002237_pt1 | contig 17876 bp, 17 predicted proteins | sample C33_9DmetaG_FD_165056 | JGI IMG/M metagenome (GOLD analysis project Ga0222715, IMG submission 165056) | Estuarine water microbial communities from San Francisco Bay, California, United States - C33_9D | ecosystem: Environmental > Aquatic > Marine > Unclassified | place: USA: California... | reverse complement strand
AATAACTGGATTCGGTCGACTGGGTGAGTGGTTCTCGCCCGACAGGTTTGGTGTTGTTCCTGATATGATTACTTTCGCTAAAGGTGTTACCAACGGCGTGATACCTCTAGGAGGCGTTCTAGTAAACGATCAGGTATTTCAATCAATTATGGTGGGCCCCGAGCACCTAATTGAATTTTTTCACGGGTATACATACTCAGGTCATCCTCTTGCATGCGCCGCTGGGATTGCGACTATGGGGGTTTACCGAGACGAAGACTTATTACCTAAGGCTCGTCGATTAGAGCAGGAGCTTGAGTATCAGATCCATACTCTGCAGGGCGAGCCGCATGTTGTAGATGTTAGAAACTTTGGTATGGCTGGTGCCATAGAATTTACAAGCAAGCCAGACCAGCCGTCAGTCAGAGCTATGGAGATTTTTCAAAAGTGCTTTGAGAGAGGGTTGATGGTTCGCTACACTGGCGACATAATTGCTATAGGGCCCGCATTGGTTGCTTCAACGAAAGAAATTGAATTTATTATAGAGACCATTCGTGAAGTGGTACGAGATCTTGATTGAATTAAGAGGCTTAGAGGTAGGATGTAGATGTCTAAATTTACCCTAGGTAAGGAAGAATGCGAATGAAGAGTGATGACTTGGCTCAGTGGCGGATAGATAACGTACCGGCGTATAACAGAAATAAAATGAAGTTGGGAGTTTTTGCTACTAACGTTAGTAACGGGACTACCATGACTGAGGCTCCGACTTCATTTGTGTCCACTTATGACCATAATGTGGAAATTGCGAAATTAGCGGACAGTCTGGGATTTGAATTACTTGTGCCCGTTGGAAGATGGAAGCATTTCGGGGGCTCAACAACTTTCAACGGCAATAATATAGAGGTTTTTACTTGGGCGACGGCTATGGCATGTAATACGACCAACATTATGGTTTGTGCTACTTCTCATACGCCCACGGCTCATCCACTTTTTGCTGCGAAACAGGCAGCCAGCATTGACAACATTTCTAAAGGACGCTTTGGTCTTAATATCGTGTGTGGCTGGTTCAAACCTGAAATTGAGATGTTTGGTAAGGAGCAATTACCGCATGGTGAGCGATACCAAATGGCGGACGAGTGGATAACATGCGTTAAAAGAGCTTGGACTGAGCAAGATTTTACACACACAGGAAAGTACTACTCTATTAAAGATGGCTATCTATCGCCGAAACCGATCCAACAACCTGGCCCAATTTTGCTCAATGCGGGTAATTCTGAAGATGGCCGGGAGTTTTCCGCTAAGGAAATGGATTTTAATTTCATTACTATTACAACTGCTGATGATGCGAAGAAGCTTGTTAAGGATATTAGAAAAAGAGCCGCTTCTTACAAGCGTGAGTGCGGTGTGATGAGTCAAGCTTTTGTTTGTTGTCGCGATACTGAGGAAGAGGCGAAAGAGGCATATGACGCAATTCTGAAAGAGGGAGATTGGGAAGCCGCAAAAAATGTGATGGATCTCCTCGGGATCGAAAGTAGTTCCTTTAACTCGACGATTAACGAATTTTCTGAGCGTTTTGTGGCTGGTTGGGGTGGCTACCCCTTAATTGGAACACCTGAGCAAGTAGTGGAGAAAATTAAAGAGTTGAGTGATTTTGGTGTCGAGGGTTTAATCTTGTCATGGTTAGATTTCCGACAAGAGCTACAATATTTTGGAGAGAAGGTTTTACCTTTGCTTGAGCAGGAAGGATTGCGATTCTCGTTCAATGGTTAATAAAAAAGAATAAGGATGGGTTAATGAACCGATTGAAAAACAAAGTTGCTTTAATTAGCGGTGCGTTAGGTGGTCAGGGACAAGTTGCTGTCGCTAAATTTATCAAGGAAGGAGCGCAAGTTTTCGCTACTGATCTGGCGCCTTCACCACACGGGGAAGTTGCTTCTTTCCTTGAGTCCGACTCTGATAAATTGGCTTATTTGGGAGGAGATCTTTGCGATACTGAGCTCTTAGATCAGTTGGTGAGCATGGCCATCACTAAGTTTGGGCAAATTGATATTTTGTTTTCTAATCATGGAGTGATGGTGGGCAAACCGTTCCTCGATACAACGATTGAAGAATTAGATAGGGTGCTAGCAATTAATTTACGCGCACCCTTTTTGCTAAGTCAGCTTGTCGCAAGGCAAATGGTTCAGCGAGGAAGTGGGGGCAGTATAGTGCACAATTCTTCTGTAGGCGGCATAGTGGGCTTTCCAACCATGGCAGCTTACGGCGCTTCTAAAGCAGGCTTGGCGCAATTGGCCCGCTCCATGGCTACTGATCTTGCTGAATATGGTATTCGCGTAAACGCAATATGTCCTGGAGTTGTCGATACTCCAATGCCCGAACATTATGTAGAAGGCCTCGGGGTGGACAAGGAAACTGTTTTCCACGAAATGGAACAAATGCACTTAATGAAACGGTTAGGCAAACCAGAAGAGATTGTAAATCTTGCTCTCTTTCTTGCGTCAGATGAATCATCCTTCATGACGGGATCTGTTATTCCAATTGACGGCGGCTTGACGGCAATTTAGGATTTTAAAACATGAGTTCATTAGCATATAGAGAGGACAATTATGGCATTAGTAGTTTTAAGTGATAGTTTTAAAGATGGAGAGCGATTAGGGGCACCGCACGTATTATCCGAAGCTTACGGATTTGGTTGTGCCGGCGGAAATCTATCTCCGCAGCTATCATGGAGCGGGGCACCGTCTGATACCGAAAGTTTTTCGGTGACATGTTATGACCCTGACGCGCCAACCGGCAGCGGATTTTGGCACTGGAACGTAGCTAATATTCCGGCAACTGTAAATTCTCTAGAGCTTGGTGCGGGAGATCCTAGTGCCAACAAAATGCCGGTGGGAAGTGTAGAAGTGAGGACTGATTTTGGAGCTCCAGGTTATGGGGGACCTTGTGCGCCGGAAGGTTCTAATATTCATCGTTACATATTCACAGTTCACGCTGTCAATGTGAAGTCGCTGCCGGTAACTGCAGATACGACTGGGGCAATTCTTGGATTTTATTTGCACTTTCATACCATAGAAAAATCGAGCCTTATTGGTCTTTTTAGTAGATAAAAACCTGTCCATAAGTAACGAGACAGTGAGGCGTTGTATGTTTTAATGTTGGGTTGACGGTTAGTAGGGGAGATATCTTATGCGCTTTGGATTAATGTACGATTTTCGCAATCCTGAAAAGTGGCATATAGATGAGCCGCTGTTCTATCGCGCTATGCTTGATCAAATGGTGGAGGCAGAGAAGTTAGGCTTTGATCACGTGTGGCTGACCGAGCACCATTTCACAGAGGATGCTTACAATCCGGCATCTTTGTCTATGTCGGCCGCAGTGGCAGCAGTCACTCAAAAGATCCGGATTGGAACCTTCATATTATTGCTTCCTTTCATACACCCTGTGCGCGCTGCCGAAGACGTTGTTCTGGCCGATATCTTGTCGAATGGACGATTCGATTTAGGAGTGGGACAAGGCTACACGCACAATGAATTTAATGCCTTTAAAATTGATAGAAAAGAGCGCGGACCAAGACTAGCAGAAGGTGTCGATCTCATAAGAAAACTTTTTACTGAGCGCAATGTCACCTTCGATGGCCAGTATACCCAAGTTGAAAATATGACGCTTTCCCCGAGGGCTGTCCAAAACCCACATCCTCCCATTTGGGTGGGCGCGAGAGGACCTAAGGCAATACGTCGTGCCGCGGAGTTGGATGCGCATCTGATGACTACTTTAGGGCCAGATCCAGCGCCTCTTTATGTAGAAACATTAGAGAAGCTAGGTAAAGATCCTAAAGACTACAAAATTGCACAGTTGCGAATGGTTTACTGCGCGGAAAATGAAGACCAGGCATGGGCCGAAATACAGGAGCATTTGGCACATGTTTTTGGCTATTATGAAACCGTACTGCGGGAAGCGGCTGATGTTGAAGGGGACGATTTACCAATGCCGTTTAATTCGCCGGAAGAAATTAGAGACTCTGTTCTTACCGAAGGTGCTGTGATAGTAGGAACCCCTGAGCAAGTCTCTGAGAAAGTGGCTGACTTCGAAAAGAAATTTCATTGCACAGACTTTATTTTATCCAGTCACTTTGCTGGCATTGATCCGGCGAAAAGCTCCAGATCCAACGAACTCTTCGCTAAGTATGTGATGCCGAATTTTAGGTAATAAAATCGCCGCGGGATGATTACTTTTGTTTCAGGTAGTCATTAATTTGCATGACCACGATCGCGGTCAGTACAATCGCACCTCCCAAGGCTTGAACTGGCGCAAGTGTCTCGTTGAATAGTATCCAAGCGGCAATTATCGCTACGACGGGTTGTATGTTCGTCGCCATGCTAGCCTTAAGAGGGCCGATTTTCGTGATTGCGTATAAATAGAGCGGTGTTCCAAAAGTTTGGAAGAAGCCTACGCCAAAAAGTCCCAGCCACCCACTTAGCGCATTTGGAAATACCGGTTTTCCGATCACGAGTATTACTGCGAGGAGCGTAAGTAGGCTGAAAATACTAATATGAAAGGTGACTAAAAATGGATTTTGACCTTCGAAGTAGCGCCTGACTAGAAGAGCATTGGCAGCTGTCGCGAGTGAGGCAAGAAATGCGAGCCAAACGCCCCGCGAGTCAATGTTTTCAAATGTTGCGCCCAGCATAATACTTAACCCCAAAAAACCTAGGAAAGTTAGAGAGAGTCTAAATACTGTCACACGTTCAATGCTGAGCAACATTGAAAGTATTGTGACAAGAATTGGGAAAGTGAAAAAAACGAGAGTTGCCAGACCCACAGGAATGAATTTTATAGCCCCTATATAGCCTCCCGACATAACAGCAAATAGGATACCATTGAGTGCTATCATCCCGATGGAGTCTCTGGGTATCGTACAGTCTATATTTTTTATTTTAAGAGCCAGGCCGAGAAAGACTACGATAAGTAAGGTCCTAGAGATAACGATACTGATCGCCGCACTGCCTGCATCGTATGCGTAGCGAGACACAACCGCAGCGAAAGCCAACAAAATTCCAGCTATAAGGGCGCTTGCGAGACCTTGTCGGTCACCGCTATCCTGCTTAGTCATGACAGTGAGTCAGTCAAAATTATCTCACTTTCGTGTCAGGCTAGCATGAAGCCCGTATAACCCCCGGCTTGGATCTCTAGACACCGTCGTTCGTAACGTTGAAACCCGCCTATATACGGCATAAAAATTCTGGGTTTGCCCGGAATATTTGCCCCGAGATACCAAGAGTTACACGTTGGATAAATCGTTGTATCAGCTACAGTGTTCACGTGTTCAACCCAGTCATTCTGCGCTTTTTCAGTGGCTTCGATGGTACTAAGATGATTGTCTTCGATGAATTTAATACAATCGGATATCCATTCTGCGTGCTGCTCGGCGCCAGTTACCATGTTGGCTAGGACTGAAGGGCTACCAGGTCCTGTCATGATAAACAGGTTGGGAAATCCCACAACTGAGAGTCCTAGGTAAGAGCAAGGTCCTGCGCTCCAAGCCTCAGTCAACGTTACTGCGTTTCGGCCCACTATTTTGATTTTTTCTAAGGTCCCGGTCATCGCATCAAAGCCGGTGGCGAAGATTACGCTATCAAGTTTGATTTCATTGTCGGAAACTTTGATACCTTTATTTGTAAATGTCTCAATAGGTGTCTCAGCAACATCGATTAGAGAAACGTTTGATCGATTAAATGATTCATAGTATCCGGTGTCCGAGCACGGTCGTTTACAGCCGAACAGATGGTCTGGGCATAACTTTTCCGCGATATCCGGATCTTTTACTATTTGCCGTATTTTATCTTTGATAAAGTTCGCTGCAGTCTCGTTAGCATCAGGCTTTGTTAGCAGATCATTGAAAGCGCCTAGGAAGGAAAGACCACCTTTTTTCCAATAGTCGTCGTATATCTGTTCTCGTTTCTCTGGGCTAGCATCTAGTGCACTTTCTCGTCGAGGCAGATGATGACAAGCAGCAGGTAGTTTTCTTTGCTGCTTTCTAAACCCCGCATAATCTGCTTTTATATCATTTTGATCAGCAGCAGATAGAGCATGATTTCCCGCAGGTACCGAAAAATTTGGAGTCCGTTGGAAAACGTATAGTTGCTCAGCCTGTTCAGCTATTACTGGAGTTGACTGGATGCCCGAGGATCCGGTCCCTATGATCCCAACAGTTTGCCCCGTGAAGTTTATGTCTTCATGTGGCCAAGTACCGGTATGATAGGTCTCGCCTTCGTAGGAGGAAAGTCCAGGGAAATCGGGACTATTAGTTGTTGATAAAGGTCCTGTTGCCATGACGCAATATTTTGCATTGTAGATACCAGATGAAGAGGTAACAGACCACCGCAAATTCTTTTCGTCAAAGGATGTTTCGTTCACACGGGTGTTTAAAATAATATCATTAGCGAGTTGAAATCGCTCCACCACATGCTCAAGATATTGCAAAATTTCGGCTTGGCCTGCATATCTCTCAGTCCAGCTCCATTCTTGCTGGAGTTCTTCGGAAAAGCTATAAGAGTATTCTAGGCTAGTTACATCACAGCGTGCACCAGGGTATCGATTCCAATACCAAGTGCCTCCAATTCCTCCTGCGCTTTCAAACACTTTAGCACGCAGTCCCATATTTCTGAGTCTGTGTAACATGTAAATTCCGGCAAAGCCGGCACCGACTATTACCGCATCCAAAGAGCGGTCTAAATTGTTAAAAGTCATATTATTCGCAAAACCTTAGGTCACGTAAGTTAATTTTTTTGTTCTATGGAAGCTAATGCTTTCTCCACCCATTATAGGAGTTTATTGTATTTAGGAGTAAATAAAAAAAAAGCCGCTGCGTAGCAGCGGCTTTATAACATGTTTGTTAATTCAGCTAGTTAGCGAATTAAAAGGAGCTAGAGACTGAGAAGACCACAGCTTCACATGCATCTTGGTTACCAGAGCAGTAATTGTCAGCGTCGTTCCATGAGATATCTAGGGTTAAAGGCCCCACATCTTTAGACGCGCCGATTGCATAGTGCCAGTAATCAAATCCAGCCGGTGTCGTTTTATCACCAGATACATCTTGATATCCGATATTAAAATATGGAGATATTCCGGCAGGCAAGGTTAGACCAAAACTACCATTTACATATATTCCATCATCGTCTTCGCCATAGAAATCTGGAGACCATGCAAAACCTACAGAAACGGATGGGGCTAGAGATCCACCGAATTCTTTCCCTACAGATCCATATATTTCCCAAAAATCATAATCACCCGCACCTGCGTCTTCATTTTGACCTGTGTAGTGATAATACAAATACCCAACGTCATATGATAAGCCGGCTAAATCAAAGCCGTAACCCGCATAATAATTTAACTCGAGAGACGCCGCGTTACTTGTAGACGGGTTGAATTCTAGACTAGATGCCCATGTTCCAATGTAGAAGCCCGATGCATGCGCGTAGTCAAACCCACCTTGTATTGCCGGATCTTCATTCGTTTGTGTGATTCCTCGATAGAGGTACTCAGTAGCTAGAAGCACGTTCGCACTAATTGCATGCGCGGACTCTTCTTCGGCATTAGCGTTAAATGTTCCGAATGCCACAAGCGATGCCAAAAGCGTCCCAAACACATATTTTTTAAAGAATTGGTTCATTTTTATCTCCATGTTAATAATTATCAGCTCCCTGTAGTTAGGAGGGCTAACTAGACTAATGCAATTAGTGAGCCAACTATTCGTTATGCGCGTATTTCACTTTATATTTTGAATTTTTTGCCAAAACAGTTATTTTGAAGTTCGTCAATAAATTTTTTACTTACTCCAAGTGCTACTATTTGCACCAAATTAGCGCAGAGTGCTCTAAATTTGTACGACTCATAATCTGTTAAGCGTCACTGCAGCTCCAAGGTTGAATTATATGGACTTTTATTTATATTTTTCTCGTAAAACTAAATTTTTTATCATGTTTATTGGTTTATTTCTGGCAGCAGGATGTAGCACTACGACTGTGGGAACATACGCCAATGATTCGCCTAAATTTGACCCCTTTAAATACTTTGAAGGACAAACTAAAGCATGGGGCATAGTTCAAGATCATAGAGGGCGCGTGATGCGCAGGTTTTCTGTGGAGATACTCGGATCGTCGAGCGACGATACATTAATCCTTGATGAGGTTTTTGATTATGCCGACGGTGCTACCGATAATCGTCGTTGGGAAATAGTTAGAAATAGTGACGGTACGTTAACAGGCACCGCTGGTGATATTTTAGGTCCTGCCTCGGGAACTTTATCGGGCAATGCCATGCGCTGGCAATATGAGATGGATTTACCCGTAGGCGATAAAACTTATCAGGTTAAATTTGATGATTGGCTCTGGATGCTGGATAAAGATATCCTTGTGAATCGCTCGTATATCAAGAAGTTTGGCATCAAAGTAGCAGAAGTAACTTTATTTTTTGAAAAAGGAAGTGACTGATTAACACGCATAATTCCAGCAAATTCCCAAAAAGAGTCTGGATCACCGGCGCAAGTAGCGGTCTTGGTGAGGCGTTGGCTAATTACTATGTTACTGTCGGAAGTGAAGTTATCTTGACCGCTCGGACAGAGGAAAAACTTGCTTTGATCTGCGGTGATTTAAACCTTAGAGGTGTTGCCTATGCTTATCCCGGTGATGTCACAAAACCAGCACAAATGCGTCAAATTGTCGACGATCTTGGTTTGCGCTCGATTTTACCTGAATTAGTGATATTTAATGCGGGCACGTACTTCCCTTTAAGTCTCTCGCAATTCTCGCCTGATAAAATACGCGATCTGATGGAATTAAATTACTTCGGTGTAGTGAACACTCTAGATGCCATTTTACCAGTTTATCGGGAGCTCAAAAGAGGCCAAATAGCGGTCGTCTCGTCCCTAGCCGCAGAAGTAGGGTTACCGTTTTCTGGCCCATATAGTGCTAGTAAAGCTGCACTCCTAAGGCTCTGCGAGTCCCTGCGTGCTGAACTTACGAATAGCGGAGTAAGTATTTGTACAGTACTTCCAGGTTTTGTGAGAACTCCATTGACTGATAAGAATGAATTCAATATGCCGTTCATGGTAAGCGCTGAGAAGGCAGCGGAAAGTATTGCCCTTGGCCTCTCACGAGATAGAGTTACGATAAGATTTCCTTGGCAGATGGGTATTATCATGAAAGTGTTGAGTCTTTTACCCGGTCGAATCTTTACTGTCTTGACGCGTCGGATGCTGCCGTGAAGCAGGATCCTTTGGAGCGTTATTTGAGTATTCTCGAATCCTTTGACAGGACAAAACTGAGCGATTTGTGCGCCTGTGTGTCTGAGGATGTTCAATTTGTAGATCCATTCAATAACGTGCAAGGTAGGTGCGCTTACAAGGCGATTTTTTTGGATATGCTTAAGCATTTGGAAAATCATCGGTTTCGTGTGACGGCTTTGGCCTGGACCGACAACGAACTTGACGATGGTGATAAAGTTGCGTTTATTAAGTGGGAACTGCAAGCGAAATTACCTCAGCTTTCGAATATCAAATGGGATGTCTCTGGATGTTCAGAATTACGCGTGAGTAGTGCGGGCTTGATTACCGCTCATTTTGATTATTGGGATGCAAGCCAGAGCCTTTACGAAAAACTGCCATTTATTGGTTGGTTGTTTCGATTCCTCAGGCAGCGCTTGGAGACCCGCCAGAAGTAAACGGCTTGAGCAAAATAAAAGCTACGCTTGCTTTCAGAAAAATAGGCACGACGACGTAGTAGATTAAAATACTGGAGCTCGGGACTGAGGTAGTGTCGGAGTGTGTCAGGCCAAGGCCAAGAAAAGGAATGCAGATAGCCAGTGAGAGGGCAATCTTAGAGACAAGAGAAGAGATAGAGAAGCAAACCGCCGTTCTATCGACTTTATTTTCGGCTCTGTCACTTTCCATGACATCCGCCTGAATCGAGGGTGGAAGCGCGAGATCTGCTCCTAGTGTAAGTCCGGTGATAACGCACACGATCCAAAATAATGAAGATGTTTCTGGACCCATCCATAATACCTGAGCAAAGCAAAATATATTGACCCAAATAGCTATTTGCCAGACGAGTCTTTTGCCCCATCGTTTTGATGTTCTAATCCATAAGGTCGCTCCTATGGCGCCGGCTAGGAAGTACGATATGAGGTACGAATAGATAGAATTCTTATCCAACTGAAAAAAATCTGTGATTACAAAAGGAAGCAGAACTGCAGGTATGCCGTTTGCTAGACTGTTTAAAAACCAGCACAGGAATAATCTCCGACATGGCTGAAATTTGAATAGGCTTCGTATGTGAGCGGCTTTAATACTTTTAAATGGGGTAGTGAAGGAGGGCTCTGGGATACAGCGGATCAGAAGATAAATACACGGTATCGCGATAATACTGGCTGCGTATGCGAGCGTTTTAAACGGAGAATAATCTAAATAGCTCACTGCCATTAAGGAAATAAAAATACTCAAGAGCAGTCCAATCATGCCAAATAGTTCTCGCGCTCCAGTTAGTCTGGTCCTGTCGTAACTATGAGTTGATATTACAGCTCCCCAGCTGGTGTAGGGTATTTGGAATAGGCTCCACCCAGTATAAAGAATGAATAAGCCCACTCCCAAGTGCCAACCTGTGACCGGTGAGCTAGGATATGAGAGAAGGATAAAACCAGCTGAGACCAGAAGCGCTCCTAGTATAATAAATGGCTTATAGCGGTACCCTCGCCACCGAACTCGATCTACTAAAAATCCAATTATTGGATCTGTGAATAAGTCTAAAAGTCGAGCTAGAGCGATGATGATACCGGTAGTTACTAACCCTAAGCCGAGGTCCCTTGCATACCACTCCGGTAAAATTATTGCGATAGGCAACAATGGTAGGGATGATACTAATCCCGATAAGCTATAAAAGAAGACTGTTTTCGTCGAGAGTCTACTAATTCCCACTACTTGTGCTCGATTTTAATCTGTACCACATCGATACTTTTTTGAAGGAATCCAACTTCGCAGTAAACTAAATAAAATTCCCAGAGCCTTTTAAATTCTTCGTCAAATCCTAGCTTACGTATATCTGTCCACGCTTCGTTAAAATTTCTCCTCCAAATACTTAGGGTTTTTGCGTAGTCATTGCCGTAGCTTTTGTCGTCCGTAATTCTCAACCCGGCTCGTTCAAATGTTGATCTTAGGATCTTGTATGTAGGTAGCATCCCACCTGGGAATACATAGCGCTGTATAAAATCAGGGGTGCGCCTATATCGTTCAAACCGAGCATCTTCGATGGTGATAATTTGTAATGCCGCAGCTCCATCGGTGGTTAATAGATCTTTTATTTTTTCGGCGTACTCGTCCCAGTATTCTTCACCGACTGCTTCGAACATTTCTATGGAAACTATATGCTTATATTCCCCTGTAGTGTTTCGATAGTCTTGAATATTAATTCTTGCCGTTTCGGCTATACCCTCGTTCTTAAATTGGTTTCTAGCATATTCTGTTTGGGCGTTTGATAACGAGATACCAGTTATGTCAGCTTGCAAATTTTTAGCGGCATAGGTTGCGAAACCGCCCCATCCACTTCCAATTTCAAGTACTTTTTCGCCCTGTTGAATATTTAGCAGATCCGCGAGCCTTTTGTATTTTTCTTGCTGTGCAAGTTCCAGACTAACATTGGCTGCGTTGAATATCGCAGATGAGTACGTCATCGATGGATCAAGCCAAGCCGAGTAAAATGCATTACCCAAGTCGTAATGAGAAATTATGTTTTTAGAAGCCTGTGTTTCCGTATTTGAATTATCTTTGTGGTACTTTCTATCCTTAAATCTAAGCAGATCGATCCCTTCAATTGCTTTTAACAGCGATTTTTCGTTCGCCGCAATTAGCGTTAGTAATGCCTTAAGATCGCTAGTCGACCAATCTCCTTTAATATAACTCTCTCCGAGACCGACTGAGCCTCGACGCAATGATGCCCAGATTGGCTTCCAATTATTGAGACGCCAGTTGGCTCGGATGTCGTTCGCATGACGCCCCGAAAAAGTAAGCGTCTGATGGTTTGGGAGTATCACCTCTAAGTGTCCGATAGTAAGTTTCTTAAAAAGTGACTTCAAAAGTATTTTCATTCCATACGTGAGAGTCATGTGTTTTAGAAATTTCATTGAATATCAGATCCAATAATTACTGTTTTCTCTGTGGACTTTATATGTTTCACAAAGGGTACCCTTTTGAATAACAATTTAACGGCTTGTAAATGTATGCTGATGATCACTTTAGTGGTTAGAAGTGGATATGTGAGAAGTAACCTAGCTAAGGTCCTGACTGTGAATGGTTTCTCTTCTCCTGAAAAAGTCGCTCTCAGTCGTGTTTCGTTTTCATGCTTATAGTCGATGATAAGACTGACTCGATGTTCTGGGTGGTTTATGTGGAAATTGTAGTATCCTGACATATCAAAGAAGGGAGAAACAAATAAATTTTTTCTAGAGGTTTGGTGCATTAAATCAGAGTTACTGTCCACAGGGATAAGGTAGTGCACCCTTTCACCGAAGGTATTGTTGACTTCGTAAACTATCGCCTTCAATTCATCATTTTTGTCTGAACAGTACACCACAGAGATTGGATTAAAGGCGTATCCTAGTATTCTTGGCATACATAAAATTCGGAAAGTGAGTTGCTCGCTACTTACATTGTGTTCTTTCAATAGTTTGTTTAGCCAAGTTTTCAAGTTTTCACCGCCATGGCCATGGTCGCGGTCAAAAAAAGAAAACCACGCAAAGCGATTGTAGCCAAACAAGAAGTTACTGCTAGCCAAGTCTTGTAAGCGATCAAGATTAAGCAGAAAGTAGAACACTGAATATTTGAAAGAATGCCGCTTGGTCACGTACCTCGCGTGAAACACTTTCCCTTCGTAAACGCGACCATGGGGGGGCAGACTGCTGTCGATGAGTTCTGTTTTATTGGTCATAGCTTCTTGGGATCCTATCCCATGGGATGCTCGGCAGCCAATTTGGCCCACTTTTAAACTGTTGGGCAACCCATAAACCTGCTTGGATACCATCTTCGTGGAAGCCATGTCCTAAATAGGAACCGCAAAACCAGGTATTGTTCTTTCCTTGGATCTCAATAGACCTAATTTGTGCTTCGAGCGTGTCTTGAGTGAAAAGTGGGTGCGTGTAAACGTATTTCTCTATCACATTTTCTGCTTTAGGTGTGATTGCAGGATTGAGGCTCACAAAGATATTTTTGGGCCTGACAATGTTTTGAAGTTGATTCATCCAATACGTCACTGATGCACAATTAGCTGATTCTTGTTTTGATTCAATGTAATTCCAGCTAGCCCAAGCGTTTCGTCGTTTAGGCATGAGTCTTACGTCTTGGTGAAGCCAAGCATTATTTGTGCTGTATTTGAACGGAGAAAGGGTCTTTATTTCGTGCTCGGAGGGATCGCTAAGAATTGCGAGGGCTTGATCCGCGTGTGTTGCGATCACGACACTATCGAAGCTCTCTGATTTTCCTTCAGAATCTTTACATATCACAAGGCCGTTACATCTAGTAACGTCCGATATCTCAGTTCTCGCACGGATCTCGAAATTTGCATCCGCAACCAGTCTGTTAACGTATTCTTTGCTTCCCCCTCGGACAGTCTTCCATTGCGGTCGATCCGTTATTTTTAATAGACCGTGGTTTTCAAAGAAATTTAGAAATGACTGTGCCGGATATGACAGAATCTGATCATTCGCCGATGACCAAATCGCCGATGCCATCGGGATTAAATGACTATTCAAAAACGCTGCGCTGTAATTCTCTGCAGCTAGTAACTGTCCGATTGAAACATTATTAAGTTCACGACGCATGTACTCCTCAGATTTTCTGTAAAAACGCGCGATATCAATAAGCATTCTCCAAAAGTAAGGTCTGAGCAAGTTTTTCTTTTGAGCGAATAGTCCTTTCAGGTCTCCGCCCGAATACTCTAGATCTCTCTGAGGGAACGATGCGGAGAATGACATGTTGCTGTTTTCTATTGGAACTTTCAGACGGTCGAACAACATATTTAGGTGCGGATAATTCCGATCGTTAAACACGATAAAACCGGTATCTGTGACAAATCGTTCGCCCTTATGAATGCAAACAGCCGTGTTAGCATGCCCCCCTAGGTAATTATTACTCTCAAAAACAGTTACCTGGTACTTTTTACTTAGAGCCCAGGCAGCGGCTAAGCCAGATATTCCTGAACCAATTACGGCTATTTTTGAGCCGCCTAACTGGCTTTCGCGCATTTTGTTTCCAGTAGTTTAAATTTGCATGCACCGAATACGTTTTTAGGATCCGGTAGGATCAGGTTTCTGAGCATCGTCGGTGATCCTTTTTTTTTTCGTTATCGTAAACATTATTTTCAACGTGTATTATAAAGTATGTTAGCTCAACAAAAAGTGTTCCGTGCAAACAAAATGGGAAATATCATCAAATTAACGCCGTCGGGTCAGCCAGATACCAGTGTGGCCAGAGCTGAAGAGACTCGCTTACTGGTCGATGTGCGAGATCACGCCAGCACGGAGTCATTTGATAAGTTTTTTGAAATCTTTACCCCCAAACTTGTGGCTTGGGTCACTTCTAGAGGATGCGCGATGGGTGAAGCAGAAAGCGTAGTACAGGATGTGATGGTCGCCGCATGGTCTCGGGCTAAATCATTTGATTCGAGTAAGGCATCAGCGCGCACTTGGATTTATACCTTGGCACGGAACCGAATGATAGATTTATATCGTTCTGGAGCACGACGTGCTGCCGCTCATGAACAAGTTGGAACAATAGCGGAAACGATGGAAGAAGTTCAGGATGAACCGCAGAAAGATTTGGCACGTAATCAAGTTATTGATGCGGTTGAGACTCTACCAATTGAGCAAAGAGATGTTATCTTCAAGGTTTATTTTGAGGGTAGGTCGCACCGTGAGATAGCTGAAGATCTAGATCTTCCGTTGGGAACTGTGAAATCACGAGCTCGGCTCGGTTTTCAGAAATTGCGGAAATCTTTCAAGGACACTGTATGAATATCAAGCATCATCCAAGCGACGCGTGGCTCCTAGATTTCGCTTGCGGTAATTTACCCTCATTATTTGATCAGATTTTAAAGGCTCATGTGGATGTTTGTTTTACTTGTAAGGAAGTAGTTAAGGATGCAGAGCGCCTTGGGGGAGAGTTACTGGATACCCTTGGCCAGTCATCTACTGCAACGATTGAGATGTGTCACGAAAAATATGACAACATTAACAACACTTCAGATGATGCTTCTCGTGCCGAAAGTACAGGTCATGTCGCTGACTTGGAGAAATTAGTTTCGACGTACCTAGATAGTAGTTTGAACGCATTGCCTTGGAAAAGTTTTGGAGAAGGGCTGAAATTGTGTCGATTAGTCAAGGAAGATAACGTGCAGATGTGGATGTTGCGAGGGCAACCTGGCGTTACTTTACCAGTTCATTCTCATAAAGGGAGTGAATTAACGCTAGTCATGAAGGGTGCATATTTCTGCGGTTCGCAGATCTTTCAAACAGGTGACATTGAAGAAGCCGATGAGACGGTAGAACACCAACCAGTCATAACAAGTGGAGGGGAATGTATCTGCCTCGCGGTTACTGAGGGACGATTAGATTTCAAGAAGGTGTTGCCCAGAATTGTTCAAACATTTGTGGGGATTTAGTGTGCAAGTAAATTGTTGGCATCAGGTCTCGCCAATTTTGGTGCCCCTTATTATGCTGTAGCCTCCCGACAACAACGTGCGACTAATATTTCCCAGCCCAGCCGATGCGAAAAACTCTCTATATTCACTTTCAGTGTATGCTTGGCCCTCCTGATAAACATTTAGAAACATAACGTTGACTGCAACAGAATCTACTGGAGTCAATCTAGAATCATCGAGTACTCTCCCAATCATAAAGAATTCTCCATTAAGTTTCAGGCCATTGACAGCATTACTCAAAGCAGCTTCTGCTTGTTCTGGCCCCAATACCTGAAGGACAGAACGCATAATTATTGCCCCAAAGGCTCCTTGTACCTTTTGGTTTACGAGATCGTATTCTTTGACGGCGAGCCGTTCCGATAGATTAGCCTCTTGCACACATTCTCTAGTCACCTCGACAACATTCGGTAGATCTGCAACAGTTAATTTTACATTAGGGCAGAGTCGCGAAAGCGCAATGGCTAAACCGCCCGAACCACCGCCTGCATCTAGTATATTCTCGAAGCGTCCCATATCGAATTCTTTTTGCAATCTGCGCGCGGTCGCAGAGGCTCCGGCGTCTAGACCGCGAACAAATGCACGAAGTTCGTCCTTTGACATGTTGCCAAAGTCATGCTCGGCTTGAGGTTGACCTGTGCGAATAGATTCCGCAGTGTGCATTGTAGAGGTCCACAAATCGGAGTAAGCGCTATGCATGCCGCCAATATAGCGAGGCTTTCCTTTAATTAAAAATTCCTTAGCTTCTTGAGTATTTTCAAAGTTACTGCCGTCGACGAAAAGTAGCTCGGCAGTCACGAGTGCGTAAAGCAGGGGACGCAGTTTCGCCGGCTTCACTTCGAGAATGCCTGCTATTGAATCCAAGTGTTTAGTTTCCTCACCGATTGCAGTAAAAACTTCTAGCTGCATACCAGCCATCATTGCTAGAGAAGGATAAACGTTGGCAAGGTGTTGGTTGATTATCTCAGGCATTAGTTTACTCTGCGATTTTCCATTCATATTTTGTTCACTTTATTGTCATTGCTCTAAACAAGTATTGCTCATCAATCAATCATTGTCATAAAAATTTAGTTTTTATTAAATAACTTAAAAGCTGTAAAACTTCAGCCATCTCGTTGCTATTCGGGTAGTTCAACTTTAGGCGTGTGTCATAAAAATGTCATAAAAAATAGCTATGGTGTTCATGTAATAAAAACGTGTCACTCAAAATCAACTCAGTTGGTTTTAGTGATTTAGTAATTAAAACTACCTGGAGATATAACTGTGAGTTTGAGTCGAAAGCGTTTGGTATCCTTAATCCCACCAATATTATTCACCCTAGTCACCTTCTCAATGACTGCGAACGCTTCTAATGAAGCGCTTTTTGATTTATTGAAAGTGTTGGTTGATAAAGGGACGATTACAGCTGATGAGTATTCCATTTTAAAAGGAGCCGCGTCCGCGGACCACGAGAAGGCTTCTGTGGTGGCGCCAGAGAAAGTGGCTGGCATAGAAAAGAAATTGGGTAAATTAGAAAAAAAGACTGAAAATTCGCTCAAGAAAGTAAAATGGGCAGAAAAAATTAAGGTCAAAGGTGACATCCGAACTCGTTACCAGTTTGAATCTAAAGATGCTAAGGACGATAGAAGTCGGGGACGAATTCGTTATCGCTTAGGTGTTATCGCCAAACCAATCTCTAATTGGGAAGTGGGTGCTGGCCTTGCATCTGGTGGAGATGATCCGCGTTCTACAAATCAAACTATGGAAGATGCATTTTCGACCAAGGGCATCCAACTAGACTATGCTTATGCGCAGTATACTCATGGGAATACAGGGTTGAAGGCAATTGCTGGTAAATTTAAACGTAAAAAATATCTTTGGGCACCAACTGACGTAATGTGGGATGGCGATATCAACCCTGAAGGTGTGGCAATGAGCTTCGCTCCTAAGGGAGGGCCTCTTTGGTTGAACGCAGGTATCTTGGTACTAGAGGAAGACAAGACTTCAACGGGTGGTGATCACGATTCACACATGGGATATGGCCAGATTGGAACGAAATTTAAATCTGGAAAGATGTACGGTAAATTAGCCGGTACAGTCTACACTTTTGGTAAAATGAAATCCGCTGGAAGCTTTGACTACACAGGGGCTGCAGGGACTAATACGGATAATAATCTAGGTTCA
>Ga0222715_10002236_pt1 | contig 17878 bp, 20 predicted proteins | sample C33_9DmetaG_FD_165056 | JGI IMG/M metagenome (GOLD analysis project Ga0222715, IMG submission 165056) | Estuarine water microbial communities from San Francisco Bay, California, United States - C33_9D | ecosystem: Environmental > Aquatic > Marine > Unclassified | place: USA: California... | reverse complement strand
ATACTTTTGATAATGTAACTGATGGTAAAAAAACAATAGCCAAGGGAATTTTAGATCTTGTAAACAAAACTTTAAACTTTGATGTAAGTCAATTTGAATAGAAATCACTTATTTTAATTAAAAAAAACCCTCTATTTTTTTAGAGGGTTTTTTTTATCCTTTTCAATTAAATTATAGATTAGTAATATAATTAGTCCAAATATAATACCTGAAATAATTAATAATATACTTGTAAGTCCTGAAATAGAAAAAGAAAGTCTAAGCAGTATCGTTGAAATAATAAATCCAGTATTTCTAATTAGTTGACTATAGCGCTCAGTATATTGAAAAGATAGTAGAAGAATAAAAACATCAGCTAAAATCATAATAGTGAAAAATTCATTGAAAAACAGGTTATTTAAATCTTCATTAAATGCCTGTTCTACAAAAACACCATGGAACCAATTGCCAAAGCTTATTATACAAACAAAAAACAATATTGGAAGTAAAACAATACTTACTAATTTTTTAGACGCTATAAAGCGATCTAGTTTTTCGGAAACTGGTTTAATGGGAAGTTTTTCTTTGGTTACCTTAAAAAGATAAATCAAAAAGAAAATAATTAGTACACCTAGCAAGTCATATATAAGTTGGAGATTATTTGAATTTTCAAACCAGTTAGCATCCAAGTTAACAAGCGGAATATCCTTAAAAATTTTTCTAATTACAATTAAAGACATTATTTGGTATTGTTTTCCAACAGCTGTAGTAAATGATCTGGGGATGTAATAAACTAGAAGAAATGCTTCATATACAAGTATAAAAGAAAAAGGGGTATATAAAGCAGAAATAGGATTTGAAAACAAATCAGTTCCTATAATGGAAAGCTCTATAAAATTATTATTATTTAGAAGTATTATAATTAAGTGTAATACAAAGCCTATTGAAGCTAAATAAAGGATATATTTTTCAAATTTTTTTAGAATTTTTTCTGAGAAAATTTTTCCAAATAAAGATTCAATATTTTGTTGAATTGTCATAATTACATGATTATTAATTATTTAAAAGTAGTATTTTTTATTTTAAACTAAATTTTCGTAAATTTAGCATGTCAGGTAGACTGGCTTTAACTTCAAAATATTTGAAAACCCGTGTGGACTGGGTTTATAATATAGTCGCGGGTGGAGAGAACGCATCCGAAAAAATCGTTACATAAGTTGAACGCTATAGATATTTATCATGAGCGAAAATATTATGTTTTTATTTTCACAAAATATTGTACACTCATAGCGTTATGAACGAAATATGGAAAGAATGATTTCCATAGATTTTGTAATTTAAATTGTTTGACCCTCTTTGAAAAAAGAGGGTTTTTTTATGTAAGGTTTTGTATAGGTATTTTAATTGTTTATCCTTAAATAAGATGTTATTTTAAATAAAAAATTATGACAAAGAAAACGCTGTTTATTGCTTTTGTTGTTTCTCTTGGAGGATTTTTATTTGGATTTGATGCTGGAATAATTTCAGGTGTGATGTCTTATGTTGGACCCGAATTTAACTTAAACGACACGCAAACTGGTTGGGTAGTGAGTTCACCTTCTTTTGCGGCAATGATTGCTATGTTAGTTTCAGGAAAACTAAGCGATCAAATAGGAAGAAAAAAAATTTTAATAGTTGTAGCTTTTTTATATGCTTTTTCTGCTATAGCATCAGCTTATTCTATTAGTTATGAAACGTTATACATAGCAAGAATGATCGGAGGGTTAGCTTTTGGAGCAGCTTTAATATTAGCCCCTACATATATTGCAGAAATTTCAAATTCTAAAAATCGTGGCACACTGGTTTCTGTTCAACAACTTAATATTGTTTTAGGATTTTTTGCTGCTTTTTTAAGTAATTATTATTTCAATGATTTAAATTCTTCAAGTCAATTTTTTAGTGATGTAACTGTGTGGAGATGGATGCTTGGTGTCGAGTTTTTGCCTGCAATTATATACTTTATTTTGCTATTTTTTATCCCAAAGAGTCCGAGATGGTTATTTAATCAAAATAGGGCCGAAGAAGCAAAAAAAGTCTTAATACAATTACATGGATCACAGCAGTCGAAAATTGAAACAGAAGCTATTATAAAAAATATAAATGCAAACAAAGGAATAATTAAAACAAGTTTTAAAGAGCTGTTTAGTCCAGCGTTAAGATACATCATGGGGATTGGTTTATTACTAGGGATTTTACAGCAAGCCACAGGTATTAATGCAATATATTTTTATGCAACATCAATTTTTAAACAAACTGGTATTGGAACTGATGCGGCTTTTTCGTCAGGAGTTCTGCTTAGCTTAACTACAGTTGTATTTACTTTAATTGCCATGTATCTTGTGGATAGAATGGGTAGAAGACCATTATTATTGGTTGGAATTACAGGCATAGCTATTAGTCTACTTACATGTGCATACGGATTTAATCAAGCAAAATATCAATTAACAGAACATGGGATTAACTCATTGAATTTAGTAGATTCTTCTGAACTATTAAAATTCCAGGGTTTAGAATTTGAAAGTGATGTCGAATTTAAAAACAAAATTAAATCTGCTATCGGTAATCAAATGTATGCTAAAAATGAAGGCTCAATATTAGAAGCTGCAACAAAAATGAATTCGACTTTAGTCCTATTAGGAATTTTTGGATTTATTGCCTGTTTTGCCTTTTCATTAGGGCCTATTATGTGGGTTATGCTTTCCGAATTATTTCCAAATAAATATAGAGGGATTGCAATTGGCGCTATTGGATTTGTAAATTCATTTACTAGCTGGACAATACAACAAATTTTCCCTTGGGAATTGTCAAATTTAGGCAGTGCCTTAACTTTTTTAATTTATGGATTAATTGCCCTTTTTGGAGTATTAATATTTATAAAGTTTTTGCCTGAAACAAAGGGTAAATCTTTGGAGGAAATCGAATTAGAATTTGTAAAATAATAACGTGAACAAAAAAATAATAATTACATTCATAATACTAATCGCTGGATATATCTTAATTGTTTTTGGTTCAAATAGCAAGGTAAATCAAACAAATAATTCTAATGAACTTTGGAAAGTTGATTTTATTGATGATTTTGACACTTTTAATTTAGAAAATTGGCAAGATCAAAGAATATGGGTTAATAACGAAAGTCAGTGTTATGTCCCTGATGGAGAATATAATACAAGAGAGGTAAGTGAAGGGACTCTTAAAATTAAGGTAGTTAATATTGAAGAAAAAATAAATTGTGATAATTTAGATAAATTTGGAAAACAACACCCAGAAACCCAGTATGTTGCCGGAAGAATAGCTTCAAAAAACAGAAAAGAATTTATAAAAGGTAAATGGACGGCAAGATTAAGAATAATTGGGGGAAGTCAAAAAAGTATGTTTCCAGCATGGTGGATTTTGGGTGCTCAGAACAATGAATCTCCAGTTCAAGAGGAAAATGAGAACATTTGTTGGCCGATGACTGGTTCAGGCGAAATAGATATTTTTGAACATCATGGCGACTATGATTCTGATCATTTTACAACAGGGGCTATTAAAAATTTAGGGGAATGCGATAAAGGAGATTGGTGGAGTTATAGAGCTGGATACGATGTCTCATTGAGTGAATTTCATGAATATTCTGTTGAATGGGAAAAAAGTGATTTAGTTTATAAATTAGACGGAAAAGAAGTACATAGAAATATTGGTCTGGGGGATAATTATCCTGAACCTATGTTTGCTATTTTAAATTTTGCTAAAATTACAGATAATCCAATGCAAGGCGAATGGATAATGGAGGTTGATTGGGTAAAGCATGAGTATAGAAATAATTAAAAATGTTTAAGTATTTAAATAAAGCTAAGTCGCGTTTATTTCAGATTATATTATTTGTTTTAGTCTTTTATATTTTTTTTCAAGTTGAAAATTTTCAGAATTTTCTATTAGTTAATCTTATTTCTCAAATTTTTATTTTTTTATTTATTGTTTGTATCCCTGCTTATTATTCAGGAAGAATGTCATATGTAGATATAGCATGGCCTTTTGGACTTGTTGCAATTGGTATAATATCATTTCTTTATGGCGATGGGAGTTTTTTAAAAAAATCAATGATTTCAACTTTATACATAATTGCAGGTTTAAGAATGGGAATTGGAGCATTGATTTTATTAAAAAAAGGATATTTAAATAAAGAATTGCCAAGATATAGCTATCAAAGAATTAGGTGGAAAAAGAAAGGATTTATAAGTGATAAATTTTCAGTCCAATTCGAAATACTTATACAGTGTTTTGCTAATGTAACTTTTTTAGCTATTCCTGCTATTTTAATTTCTAATAATAGTTCTCAATTTTTTTCAATTTTTGAAATCATTGGTATTTTAGTCTGGGTTATATTTTTCTTTTTAGAACATATATCTGATTTACAAAAACAAAAATTTTTAATAAGTGCAAAAAAAAATAAATTGAAAAATCAAGTTTGTAATGTCGGACTATGGAAATATACAAGACATCCAAATTATTTTTCTGAATGGATGATCTGGAATGGTCTAATCATTGCGAGTTTTTCATCTCTACCAGTAAATAATTCAATGATTATTTTTCTAGGCACAACTATATCTTTACTTTACATTACAGTTTTAATGTATCAAACTTTAGTTTTTTTAACTGGAGCAATTCCATCTGAGTATTATTCTTTGATAAAAAGACCAGGTTATAAAAATTATAAGCAAACTACCAACATGTTCTTTCCAAATTTTTTTAAATGAGTTTAAAAACAATTTTATTAATTATATTATTTATTTGGGGTATACCTAGCACCTATTTTAGAAGTAGATTTAGAAAAATTGTTTATCAAACAGACGATTGGAAAATAAATATTAAACCGGTATTTGTTAAAGAATTAAAAGCACTTTTTATAAATGTTTTTCCTAAAGATTATGAATATATTAAAATAAGAAATTACTATAGAGTTTACTTATTTGTTTATTTAATTCTTTTTATTTTCTATTATTTAACATGAACCAAATTAGGCTACAAACATTAAGCTTGATTCCTATAGTTACAATAGTTTTTTTTTATTTGATTTATTTATTCAAGTGGGAACCAATAATAGTTGGAGTTTTTAGAGAAATCCTATTATTGCCCAGTATTTTAACACAACTTTTAATGACTGCATATTTCATTATTAATTTAATTAAAAAGCAAATAAATTTTAGCTTTTTGATCCTTATTAATATTATTTTTTCAGTTTTAATCTCAATTAGCTTTATTATATAATTATGGAAATTATTGTCATTAGTCTTGTGGCATTTTTTGCTGCTATTTTAACATTTTTTTCAGGATTTGGTTTAGGAACAATTCTAACACCTGTAATGATGATTTTTTTCCCTGTAGATATTGCAATAGCTTTCACAGGGATAGTTCATTTTTCTAATAATATATTTAAATTATTAATTGTTGGACAAAAAGCTAATAAAAAAGTATTAATACGTTTTGGAATACCTGCAATTTTTGCTGCTTTTTTTGGATCGTATATTTTAATAAATATGGATACTAATTATATAATGTATTCTTATACTTTAATGGGTGAATTACAGTCAATTTCTTATGTTAAGTTTTTGATTTCAATAATTTTAATAGTGTTTGCGCTCATTGATTTAATTCCATTTTTTAAAAAATTAAAATTTGGTGAAAAAAGTCTTCCTTTAGGAGGTTTTTTGAGTGGATTTTTTGGAGGTCTTTCTGGAAATCAGGGAGCCTTGAGAAGCTCATTTTTAATAAAATTAAATTTAGAGAAGCAAACATTTATTGCAACCACAGTAGTAATTTCATTTTTTGTAGATTTAACAAGGCTTGGGGTGTACTCCACTAACTTGTTTAAAATTAATTTAGAAGAACATTTAGTCATTGGAATTTGCTCTGTTAGTTCTGCTATTTTAGGGGCATTTGTTGGTAATAAATTATTAAAAAAAGTTACTTTGAACTCAATAAGGGTTTTAGTTGCCACTCTTATTCTATTTTTGGCAACAGGTTTACTTTTAGGATTAATATAAAATTAGAAAAGAACAATTATTTAAATTTTGTACACCAGTTGTTGGTTGTTACAGTAATAAAATCATCTGACAAGTTTACTTTATACCTAAACTCATTAGTTCCTTCATTAATTTCAATTTCAGAAACTTTAATTATATCTCTTGAACAATTTTCGTCACAAAAGCAGAATTCTGCTTGATTTTCACTTGTTGCCGATGATAGATATGCCTTTTGAGACCCGCCACCAATGTTTTCGTTTGTTAGCGTCACATAATTAACTTTTTCAAAAGTAAAAGACTGTGAGTATTCAGATGATTCTTCTGAACCACATGACATTATAATTAGCGTAAGCAATAAACTTATTTTTTTCATTAGATTAATTTTTTATTTTTTAATTCTTTTTTACATTTTTTCCAATAGCTGAAAAAGGATTTAACATTTTCGGAATTATCAAACATCCAATCTCTTTTATCTTCAAATCCATTATAATTATTTAACGGATGTTCTTTAAAATAAGTAGATTTAATATTATACTCATTTAATAGATCAAAAAATGAGCCAACGTATAATTGTATACCATCAATATTTTTTGAAAGCTCTATTGCAAATTCAAGACATTTAGAAGAAATTGGATATTTTTTAAATATTTCAGGCTCTAATAAAAAAATTCTATTATATTTTTTTTCTAACCTCCAATTAGGATCAAGATTGTAATAATTGTAAATCAAGGTAGGCACGTTTACGTCAATTTTTAAATTTTTATTTTTAGGTAGTTCTGTGGATAAATTAACATCAATTGTTTCAGTTAGCGAAGTAGGAGTTTCTAATGATTCGAACTCAGAATAATCTATATCTAAAAACGTATTTTTTTGATTAGTATAACAATATTTATTTATGTTTTGCTGATTTGCATAATATTTTTTGTTACTATTAGTTCCGCTTACCCATTGCCAACTAAGTGCATTACTTCCCCAGTCACCATCAAGTAAATTGTAATACATCCATCTTGCAGGATTTAACCAATGACTTTTAGCAATGTTACAAGCAACAGACGCTAAATACATTCTGTTATGATTATGCATGTATCCAGTATTGTAAAGCTGTTTTACACTTTCATCGATTGCTTTAATTCCACAGTTATTTTCAAAAAGTGACCTAGAAAATAATTCATTAGTCACTCCCTTTTGATTATTTTTTAAATCAGAATCAATTAAATTGCCTTTCTGTTTCCAAATGATTTGCCAATAATCTCTCCAACATAATTCTTGTACAAATTTTTCTACTTTACAAAAAGGAATATTTCTTTCAAGAATTTTTTCAAAAACAAACTTAGTTGAAATCATTCCTCTTGAAATGTAAGGAGATAATTTAGTTACTGAACCATCAATAAAGTTTCTATTTTTTGCATAATTTATTGGGTCTAATAATTTAATTTTATCTATTATTTTCGAATATTTTGTTTCCATATAATTATTAAAAAATTAACTTTATTAATTTGGATATTAAGCTTGCCTAATTTAATTTTATATCAATTTCCAATCTATAATACAAATAACATGCAAAACAATTCTAACTCATCAGGCAAATGCCCATTTATGCACGGTGCAACAACTACACAAGAAAATGCACCTACTAAGTGGTGGCCAAAATCGTTAAATCTAGATATACTTCATCAACACGATACAAAAACTAATCCTTATGGAAATGATTTTGATTACAGAGAATCTGTAAAAAAATTAGATTACGATTCTTTGAAAAAAGACATGCATGAATTAATGATTACTCCTCAAGACTGGTGGCCAGCAGATTGGGGTCATTATGGAGGATTAATGATTAGAATGGCTTGGCATGCTGCTGGAACATATAGAACTGGAGACGGAAGAGGTGGAGCAGGGACTGGAAATTTAAGATTTGCTCCATTAAATTCTTGGCCAGATAATGGAAATTTAGATAAAGCTAGACGTCTACTTTGGCCAATTAAAAAGAAATATGGAAATAAAATTAGCTGGGCGGATTTATTCATATTAGCAGGGAATATTGCTTACGAAAGTATGGGTCTTAAAATGTTTGGTTTTTCATATGGAAGAGCAGATATTTGGCATCCTGAAAAAGACATCTATTGGGGTTCTGAAAAAGAATTTTTATCGCCTAGTGAAGAACGTTATTCTGATCTCGATGATCCATCAACTTTAGAACAACCTCTAGGTGCAACTCATATGGGATTAATTTATGTTAATCCTGAAGGAGTTAACGGAAAACCTGATCCCTTAAAAACCGCACTTCATGTTAGAGAAACTTTCGCTAGAATGGCCATGAATGATGAAGAAACAGTTGCTTTGGCTGCTGGAGGGCATACTGTTGGAAAAGCACATGGAAATGGTGATGCCAGTGTTTTGGGCCCTGAACCTGAAGGAGCTAGCATTGAAAGTCAAGGATTTGGATGGATTAATCCAAAAGGAAATGGCAATGGATCTGATACCGTAACTAGCGGACTTGAGGGAGCTTGGACAACATATCCAACAAAATGGGATAATGGTTATTTTGACATGCTTTTTAATCACGAATGGGAATTAAGAAAAAGTCCAGCAGGAGCATGGCAATGGGAACCTGTAAGTATTGATGAAGACAAAAAACCTATTGATGCAAACAATCCAGAAATCAGACAAAACCCTATTATGACCGATGCAGATATGGCTATGAAATTGGATCCTATTTATAGAGAAATTTCTCTAAAATTTAAAGATGATCAAGATTATTTTTCAGAAACTTTTGCCAGAGCATGGTTTAAATTAACTCATAGAGATATGGGTTCCCAAAGCAGATATATAGGACCTGATATTCCCTCTGAAGAATTGATATGGCAAGATCCTATTCCTGCTGGAAAGTCAGACTATAATCCTAATCAAATAAAAGATTCTATATTAAAATCAGGACTTTCCATCTCTGATAGAATAACGATTGCTTGGGATAGTGCTAGAACTTACAGAGGATCAGATTTAAGAGGAGGAGCAAATGGAGCTAGAATTAGCCTTTCTCCACAGAATAATTGGGAAGGAAATGAGCCTTCTAGATTATCCAATACTTTAGATATTTTGAAACCAATTTCATCAAAATACGGGATAAGTCTGGCAGATACTATAGTTTTAGCTGGAAATACTGCTGTTGAAGAAGCTGCAAAAGCTGCTGGATTTGATTTAAAAGTTCCATTTAAAGCCGGCAGAGGTGATGCATCTCAAGAGATGACAGATGAGAGTTCATTTAGCAATCTTGAGCCTCATTCTGATGGATACAGAAATTTTGTTAAGAATGATCATGTAGAAAATGCTGAAGAAATGATGCTTAATAGAACTCAATTATTAGGCTTAACTGCTCCCGAAATGACCGTTCTTGTTGGTGGAATGAGAGTTTTAGGTGCAAACTATAATTCAAGTAATGATGGTGTTTTTACAAATCAACCAGGCGTTTTATCAAATGATTTCTTTGTTAATTTGTTAGATATGAACAATAAATGGAATATTTCAGGAACAAATAAATATGAAATTATAGATAGAAGTTCTGGAAATGTAAAGTGGACTGCATCTTCCGTAGATTTAATTTTTGGGTCCAATTCAATTCTAAGATCTTATTCTGAATTATATGCTCAAGATGATAACAAAGAAAAGTTTGTTAATGACTTTATTTCTGCTTGGAATAAAGTAATGAATGCAGATATGTTATAGAAATTATTTTCTTGAATTTAATTTAGCAAGGAGTCTTAAAATTTCAAGATAAAGCCATACAAGGGTAACTAAAAGACCGAAAGCCCCATACCATTCCATATATTTTGGAGCTCCTTTTTCTGCACCCTCTTCAATATAATCAAAATCTAAAACTAGGTTAAGCGATGCTATTACAACTATAAACAAGCTTATTCCAATACTCATTAAGGAGCCATTAGTTGGGTCCAAAAACGAAATGCTTAAACCAAAAAAACTGCCTATAATAGCAAATAAATATACCAAAAAAATACCCCCAGTGGCTGCTATAACTCCAAGCTTAAAATTCTCTGTTGCTTTAATTAGTCCTGATTTGTATGCAAACAAAAGAGAGAGTAATATAGATACAGTTAGTATGATGGCATTAAAAACAATACCTTCATACAGCTGACCATACATATATGAAACTGATCCTAAAAACAGTCCTTCAAGCATTGCATATAATGGAACTGTGATTGGAGCCCATGTTTTTTTAAAAACAGTAATTAAAGCAACAATAAATCCACCAAATCCTCCAATTATCATAAATGAAAATCCATTTGGAACATAAGCAAAATATCCAGCAAACATTAGAAGAGCAAGAGATATTCCTGTTTTATCCACAGTCCCTTGAATTGTCATAACATCGTCACGAAGCAATGGCCCATTGTTATTTCGTTCTAAGTTTTGAAAAATTTTTGAATTTAATGCAGGGTTTCCAGACCTTAATGTAGAATGTTTTCTCATAAAATTTAATTTTTTCAAATTTAAATAAAATGTTTATAATTACACTTTAAGTTTAATTTAATTAAACAAATTTAAAATTCTTACTATATGGATTATAATTCAATAAATTTCTCACAAAAGTTTAAACTTTTTTCTGAAAGATGGCAACCCAAAGTTATATGCGAAATGAATGACTACCAATTTAAGATAGCCAGAATAAAAGATGAATTTATATGGCATAGTCATAAAGAAACTGACGAAGCATTTATAGTTTTAAAAGGAAAAATAAAAATTGAATTTAGGGATGGAGAAGTTGAAATCAAAGAAGGAGAAATGTTTGTAGTTCCAGCAGGAACGGAACATAGACCAAGCTCAACAAATGAATCGCAAATTATGTTGATTGAACCTAAAGGGGTGCTCAATACTGGAGAACAAAAATCAAGTGATTTAACTGCTGAAAATGATATTTGGATTTAATTGCTTTGTGAAATTAATTTTTTTGATAGAGAATGAAATCTTATATAAAGTAAAATCGAAGCGACAAATAATCCAGTAAAAAGACCAATCCAAATTCCAACACTTTTAAGTGGTGTATGAAGGCCAAGATAGTAGCAAACTGGAAACCCAATTAACCAATATGAAATAAATGTGATTAGTGCAGGAATTTTAACATCCTGTAAACCTCTTAGTGCACCTAAAATAGCCACTTGAAGGCCATCAAAAATTTGAAAAAAGGCAGCCACTAATAATAATTTTGAAGCGATAATTATAACCTCTTTATTGTCATTCACATTTACTAATGTATTTTGATCAAGATAAAGAGTAGGAAGCCAATCTCTAAAAATTAAAAAAAATGAAGCAAAAACAATTTCAATTAATAATGTTAAAAAAAATATTGAAAATGCTATTCTTCTAAGAGAAACAAAGTCATTTAACCCTTTTTGATTTCCAACTCTTACCATAGCAGCTACTGATAAGCCTATACCTATCATAAAAGTCATGCTTGATAAATTCAAAGCGATTTGATTTGCCGCTTGTGGATTTTTTCCTAAAACTCCACTAAGCCAAATTGCAGCAGTAAAAATTCCAACCTCAAAAAACATTTGTAAGGCAGAAGGAAAGCCAAGGTTAAAAAGCTTGAGACTTATTTTTTTTTCAATTTTCTTAAAATTAAAGTTAGTTATGTAAGGTTTGAATTTATTTTTGTTTTTAAATATTAACCACAAAAAATAAACCATAATTATTCTTGAAAATAAAGTCCCAATTGCAGCACCAACTATTCCTAATTTAGGGAATCCAAGTGATCCAAAAATCAGCAAATAATTAAGAATAATATTTATAATGTTTGCTAAAATTGTAGCATACATTGGATATTTTGTATTTGAAAGTCCATCAGAAAACTGTTTGAGAGCTTGAAAAATAATTAATGGAATTAAAGAAAGTCCTACGAAATTTAAATAAGGAATTGCAAGTTCAACTACTTCTTTGGGCTGATCCATATAATACATCAGAGGTTTTAATAGTAGAATTATTAAAAAAAGAAATACACTTAAGATTGTGCATAAAACAAGCCCATGTTTAAAAGCATTTTTGCCTTGTGAAACATTGTTTGCAGAATCTGCTTCTGCCACTAAGGGAGTAATAGCTGTTGAAAAGCCTATGCCAAGTGACATTGCGATAAACACAAAACTATTTCCAAGAGAAACAGCAGCTAGTTCGGCAGTACCTAATTGTCCTACCATCACATTGTCTGCAAATGCTACAAATGTATGCCCAAGCATTCCCAACATGACAGGGAAAGACAGCTTTAAATTATAACGAAATTCTTTTGTGTATTGGGCAATCAAATTTTGAAATTTTCACAAATGTAAGTCAGTTTTAATTAGTATTTTAATAAAAATATTTTTTAATGAATAATAACTTTTCAAGAATTATTCAAGGCTGTATGAACTGGGGAAAATGGGGAAATTCATTATCTACAAATGAAATGGAAAGATTAATTCATTTCAATTTAGAAAAAGGGATTAGTTCATTTGATCACGCAGATATATATGGGGATTATACAACAGAATCTGATTTTGGGAAGGCTTTTAAAAATTCTAATATAAATAGAGAAGACATTCAGTTAATCTCAAAATGCGGGATACAATATGTTGGAAAATCAAGACCAAGCAATTATGTAAAACATTATCAATACGATTCAAGTTATATAATTTATAGTGCAGAGAAATCTATAAAGGATTTAAACGCTGAATATTTGGATCTTTTCCTTATTCATAGACCAAGCCCATTGATGCATCCTGATGAAATTAAAAAAGGAATTGAAAAACTTCTGCAAGATGGTAAAATTAAATCTTTTGGAGTTTCAAATTTCACTAATGGGCAAACCGATTTGATTTCTACAAAATCTAAAGTAAGTGTAAATCAAATTCAGTTCTCTCTATCACATAATGCTCCTCTTTTTGACTCTACACTCGATTATATGATGGTTAATAATATAATTCCTATGTCATGGAGTCCTCTTGGTTCATTTTTTAAAAAAGAGAATAATAAAAACAAAAGCGTTCATGATCTATTGGATCAACTTTCTAAAAAGTATGTAGCGTCTAAAGATCAATTATTGCTTGCTTGGATTTTAAAGCATCCATCTTCTATACACCCTGTTATTGGAACTACTAAAACAGAAAGAATAAACGCTGCATCTTTGTCTTTACAAGTTAAATTATCCGAAATTGATTGGATTAGATTATTAGAAACCTGTTTGGGACATAAACTACCCTAGTCAATAATATAAAAAATCAATTTTTTTAATCATTTTTAGCTTTTTTTGTCATTTTTAGCTCTTTTTTTGTGATTTTTAGTTCTTTTTTGCTGTTTTTACAATAATTAATTTTTATTAAGTTAATAAAAAGTAATTATATGTTTTTAATGAAAAAGACGCTTTTTGGTCATTTTTTTATTGTTTTTATTGTTTTTTGATCAATTTTAGTCATTTTTTGATCAATTTTTGTCATTTTTTGAAAAAAACCTTCTCCTCAATTGATTTCCAAAGTAGAAGTGATGCTGTAGTATTGAAAGGAGCCCACTTTTTGATAAAATAATCTATTTTTTGATTTGATAAATCTTTTATTCCATAATTTAATTTAATACTTTTTAACAATGCTAAATCTCCTTTTGAAAAAATATTTGTGTTGAATAGAATAAAAATTAAAAACATTTCTGCTGTCCAATTACCTATTCCTTTTATTTGAGTTAGTTCTTTTACAACTTCTTTTGGACTTAATTTTTTAAAATCAATCTTACTTTTGATAAAGTAAGTGTATGTGTTTTTTATATATTTTACTTTTCTGTTTGATATTCCTATACCCTGCATCTCATTATCGTTAATATTTATAATTTCTATATTATCTTTTTCAGATATTAATTTTAGAAATCTTTTTTTTATTGTGATGGCAGCCTTAAAGCTAACTTGTTGTTCAATAATTAATAATGAAATTGCTTTTGCAAAGTTTGAATCATACCTGTCTTTTAGAGTTATTTGTTTGCCAAATTTTGATATTAAAAACGACATCACCTCATCATTTTTTAAATGAGAGAATGCTTTTGAAAAACTCAAAATTGTAAATTATTTTTTGTCGTGATTATCATATAGGTATAGCGGAAAGGCAAGAGAGAATCCTACTATGAACAGACATATTATGTATTTAAGAATTTTTAAATTATTTTTTCTTGATTGATAAATTAGAAAAATTAAAAAAGCAGATGCTGCAACTGTAAGATCCATTGCTATCATAGAAACTGAATGTGAACCAAAAAAAATATCGTCCCAGAAGCCATCCATTGACCAATTGTTCTTTAACAAAAAATTAATTAAGTGGTAATAAGGCAATACAAACCCTATAATACATAACAAAAAATATAATTTTTTCATTTCTTTTTCTTTTTTGCAAGAATTTCTTTAATCTGTTTTTTTATTTTATTTATTCTCATTTTTCTGAATTCCACTTTAGACATATTTCCACTGATTTCAGTTCTGGATATTCTTTTTTTGAGTTGATTAATTTTGTGTCCTAATTTAGGAAGATCAACTTTTTTTAATTTTTTCATTTTGTAAAAATTAAATGTTCTCCTTTAAAGTTAGTAAATCAATAGTATCAAAACAAGAATTACTATATTTATTAAAATATGTGATTTTACATGGGTTTTATAAAACAAGAGTATTCAGATGGGTTTTTTAATGTAGGTAAGAAAAACGGTTTTCTGCCTAAAGAAACTCCATTAGAAACTTTGCCAAAAAAATATTCTAAGCTTCAGGAAATTTTGGATAATATGCCTGTTAAAATAAATAATAAATCAGGCTATCTAGATATTCCAGGTAAAATTCACAATGAAGTAAAGAGCCTTCCGAATTATTTTGAGAAAGTTTGTATTGAATCTGATATAATGATCATTCAAGCTTTGTACAGAGGATATTGTTTTGTGGCATCTGCATATACTTTAGAACCTTCATTTCAACATTTTAGAAAAACAGGAGATTATGGCAAAGCTTTAAGTATTTTACCAAAACAAATTGCTCAACCATTTGTTGAAGTTTCAAAAAAACTAGATGTATATCCATGGCTAGATTATCACTATGCTTATTCATTAGGAAATTATAAAAAAATTGATCAAAAAGGAGATCATAAATGGTCAAATTTAGATATGTGTGTTCGTTTTTCTGGTCAGCCTGATGAAGTCGGATTTATTATGTTACATGTAGATATTAATCAACATTCTCCTAGCCTAGTAGGCTCTGTAATTGATGTTTTACACGCTCTAAACAATAACGATAATAGTGCTGCTATTTCTTCTCTTAAAGAAAATCATGAGACTATGAAGCTAATGAATAGTAGAAGAAGAGAAATGTGGAAAGCATCAAGATGGAATCATTATAATGATTTTAGAGTTTTCATTATGGGAGTAAAAGGTAACGAAGAATTATTTGGTGATGGAGTAATTTATGAAGGCGTTTGGGATGAACCTAAGCAGTTTAGGGGGCAAACAGGCGCTCAAGATGATATAATTCCTATGGAAGATATTTTTAGCGGTGTAATTAAACATTATCCAAAAAATGAATTAACTAAATATTTATTGGATTTAAGAAGTTATAGGCCAAAATGTATTCAAAAATTTTTTAAAGATCTTGAGGAAACTGTTTCGAACATGAGTAATGATGGAATTTCTGCGATTTTACATAATAAAAAGAATTTTAATGGACTATGTTATTTGTTAGGTATTTTAGAGGAGATATATCATTTTAGAAATGGACATTGGCAATTTGTTCAGAAATATATAATGGCTAACACCAAATATGCAAAAGCAACAGGCGGCACCCCAATTATAAGTTGGTTGCCTAATCAAATGAAAGCTGTAATGAATGAAATGAAAAATGTTATAAACTTAATTGATAAAAATACGATTTGTGATGAAGCACTTGAGCTTTATTACGAAATTAAAAACAACATAGATAGAAAAGTAGAATTACTTGACCATCAATTGGAATTAATTAATAAAAAATCTTTTTCTGCTAAAAAAGTATTTGATCTCAATGAAAAATATAATTTATCTGATAGATCTAATTAATTAATAGTTTTAAAAAATCCTTCTTTATTATTTTTAACTACATTATTTGGATTGAAGAATTGACCTTGCATTGTTATATAAACTCCATTTTTCAATGATTGAGCAAATGATAAAGCACAGCCTAAATTAAAAAATCCATCAGAAGAACTTCCAAATGCGTATGGAATCATAGCTCCAGTTAGAATGATAGTTTTTCCTATAATTTTTGCTTTTTGAATTTTTTTAGCGCTTTCAACTATTCTATCTGTTCCATGTGTGATCACTATTTTACTAGATTCACATTTTTTACATTTTAAAATGATATTATCAATGTGAGATTGATCCATTTCTAAACTATCGATCATCATCAAAGTTTCGACATTTACATCTAGTCGACAACGGCTTCTTTTAAGCATTTCTGGAATATGTGTTTTTTCAAAATATAAATCACCATTTATATAATTATAGCTTTTATCAAAAGTTCCTCCTGTAATAAAGATTTGAATGGAATTATTTTTATTCATTGAATTTCTTGAGCTAATAAAATATATATTGGGAAATGATCACTGTATCCACCTAAAAATTTTCCTCCAGCAAAACTTTTGAATGGATAGCCTTCGTATTTACCCTCTGAATTAATTAAATAATTTTTATTAAAAATTCCAGCTTTTAAAAAAAACATTCCAGAGTCGTCATTTAGTAGTTGGCTAGAAATCATAAATTGATCAATCATATCCCACTTTCCACGGTATCTATAAGTTCCATAGCCTTTTTTAAATAATTGTTCAGAGGGATTGTATAGTTGATTTTTTTTGGTTCTAGATTTACTGGAGCTTGTTAATAATGTTGGCTTTATACTTTTATCCGTTGGGTTATCGTTAAAATCACCCATATTTATAATTTTTGCTTTAGGATTAATTGACAATATTGAGTCAATTATTTTTCTGTTAAGGATTCCCGCCTTTATTCTTCCTGGTTCACTTCTCATCATCCCACCAGCTCTACTAGGCCAATGGTTAACTATAAAATGAATCATTTCGTTTTCTAAAAAACCAGAAACCAAAAGATGATCTCTAGTAAAATCAGTTTCACCATTATCTCTTGTTAAATATAGTGGATAAGCTTTGGCAAAAGTTGGTTTGAATTTGGACCTTTTAAAAAGAAGAGCTACATCGACTCCCCTTTCATCAGGCGAATCAAAATGGGCTATTGAATAACCTTGAGCACTTAATTCTTTATTTTTTATTAAATCTATAAGGACTTTTTTATTCTCAATTTCACATAGACCTATTATTGATGGAGAAGTTCCAACAATGTCTTTTCCAATTTCTGAGATAACTTTGGCAATATTTTGTGATTTTAATTTATAAATTTCTTCAGTCCATTTATCCTTTCCATTTGGTGTTCTATCATCATCATTAGTCTTTGGATCGTCAATAGTATCAAATAAATTTTCAACATTGTAAAAGGCCACAGTATTTACACTGTACTTTTTTGTTGGATCTAATTGTGACCAACATGTAACTGAGATAAAAAAAAATAAAAAAGAGAGGAATTTAAACATATAATTAAATTACAAATATTTTAAATATTTTTTATTATCAATTAAAATTTAAAAACTAAACATACCGTACAGAATGTTTAAATATTTTTTATTAGTTTTAATTAACATTAAAAAAACATTATGAAAAAAATTAATTTAATAATCGCTTTACTAATTTCTTCAATTACTTATTCTCAGATGATCAATTATATGTCTGTTAGGTTAGAGGATGGTCAAGATGCTGACTATATTG
>Ga0222715_10002235_pt1 | contig 17884 bp, 19 predicted proteins | sample C33_9DmetaG_FD_165056 | JGI IMG/M metagenome (GOLD analysis project Ga0222715, IMG submission 165056) | Estuarine water microbial communities from San Francisco Bay, California, United States - C33_9D | ecosystem: Environmental > Aquatic > Marine > Unclassified | place: USA: California... | reverse complement strand
TTGCTATATAAGCACCTGTATCAACATCATCAAACAATAATGCAGGATAAGTACCACCATCTTCAATTTTTATATTACCATCTACTTGTAATTTTTCTGAAGGTGATACAACTCCTATACCGACATTATTACCTGTAATTCTCATTACTTCTGTATTACCAGTATCTTCTTGGAATATGTGAGTTCCTGCTCTATATGTATTTGTATAATCGCCTAATCCAAAAAATAAATTACCATTTGAGTATATATGGTCTGTTTGAATAGTTAATGTTCTACTATCTCCTGATGATATAAATTCTGCTACACTACCATTAGAACTTGTATTTTCAAATCTTGCTGCTATATCTGTATTTCCAGTAGAAACATGCAACTTTCTTTGTGGTGATTGAGTTCCTATACCGACATTACCTGATGAGTCTATTCTTGCTTTTTCAGAACTACCTATTTTAAATAAAATATTTTTACTACTTGCTCCTCTTAAATCTAAATCAATTCCTGATTGACTACCTACAATCGCAACTCCTGTATCCCAAGTCAAATTACCAGCATTAGCCGAAGCACCCCATTTTAAAACACCATCACTTTGCAAGTATATTCTACCACCTACATCTAACAATGCACTTGGTGATGCAGTTCCTATACCGACATTTCCACCATCAGGATTTAATGCTAAATCATCAGTTGCTCCTGCACCAGTATTAACTTGTAATGCCATATGGTTTCTTGAAGAACTTGACTTAATAGTAAGTATTTGGTCTCCTGCTGCACTTCCAGTAGAGAACTTAGCATAACTTTCTGTACCATTACTTGCACCTTCTGTATGTAAATATGCACCAGGTGATACAGTTCCTATACCAACATTTTGAGAAGCGTCTATTCTCATAGCTTCAGCATTACCAGTATCAAAAGTCATTACATCACTGCCATCAAAGTTTATTTGCGTATCTGTATCTGCGTCTCCAAATATCTTGTCTACTCCAAGATGTGCTACATTAGATATATTATTCTCATTCATATCTAACCCACCATTAAAGGCTACAGCTCCACTATCAACTGTTAATCCATTAGCTAGTGTAACGCCTCCACCATTTGCAATAGTTATAGCAGCATCTCCATCTGTATATTGAATGTTTGCTACTTTTAAAGTTGTAAGTTCAAATGAACCTGCTGTTAAAGCGTTAGTTACATCTAAGCTATGTAAAGTTGTTTTACTTGTGCTAGAGTCTACTGTTAATACAGCTACTCCAGCATCATCTTCTACAATAAAATCTACATCAGTAGAACCGTTACCAATTACTACCATATCTTGACTGTCATCTTCAATCATTTCAATCATATTACGATTACCAACAACAAAACGCATTGTATCGCCAGAATCGTCTTGAATGTATGTATCTCCGCCACCATCTAAGAATATTTTGTCTCCTTGGTTTATAGAAATTCCATTTGCAAGAACTTTAAATTCTGGAGAACCATTTATTTCCATATGTATTTCATTGTCTGTACTAAAATCTATATGAGCATCAGAGCTACCATATCCTAATTTTAAACCAGTATTATATATAGATGTAATAGAAGTTTGTGCTGCAGATACACTAAGAGTGTGTGCTATTCCTTCTCCACTTGTAGCTCCTGTTGAATCAATCCCAGACCCTCCTGTTACAGTTCCCACATAATTGCCTGTTGTATCTGTACCTAATGCTACTGAATTTGCTGCAATAGTAAGAGCTCCGCCTGAAGCTACTGTTGCATCTCCACTTACATCATTAAATATTGCGTCTCTAAATACGCTAAAATCAATTCTTTTTAAAGTACCAGCATCAGAAATCATTAACTCGTCTGCATCAGCTACATCACCAGTCATATTAGTTTGACCACTAATAACATTAGTATTTAACATAGAGCCTTCCACAGCATTAGCTGCAATAGTTGCATCAATACTTACATCTGCACTACCATCAAAGCCTGCTCCTGGTGTTACACCTGTTATATCTCCAGTTAGTGTTATATCTCTAGCAGTAGCTAACTTAGTTGCTGTTCCTGCATTACCTGTAACATTACCAGTTACATTTCCTTCTAAATCTGAAACAAGAGTTCCAACAGTATATCCTGTACCAGCTACATTCACTGTAGTTGTAGGCTCTACTTGTAAATCTTTAAATAGTTTAAACTTGCCACTATCGTTAGCATCTCTAAATAAACCTGCATATAAATCTTGTGAACCTGTTGTGTCATATAATCCATAAAAACCAATATCTACAGAATCTGCAGCATTGTTAGTTTTTGCTAGTTTTATTAAAGGGTCTTCTACTATTAAATTTTGAGTGTCTATTGTAGTTGTAGTTCCATTTACGGTAAGACTATTAGAAATAACAACATCAGCTGGTAAGCCAATAGTAAATGCAGTTCCTTCTCCTGCACTACCTGTAACTTCTATTTCATTTGTAGTTCCTGCTACAGAAGCAGCATAGTTACCAACAGTCATTGTTCCTAGTGTAATAAAATTATCTAATGATGTTTGACCTGTACCACCTTGTGATACTGGTAATGTTCCTGTTACATCTGTTGTAAGGTTTATTGCATTTCTTGTAATAGTCTGACCTACAATAGTAATATAATCTAATGTTCCTGCTAAGGTTACATCAGTAGAGTTATCAGTACCAGCAGGGTCTACGCCTAAAGCTGTTCTGGCTGCACTTGCTGTAGTAGCACCTGTACCACCGCTACCTATTGGAACTGTGCCACCTGTAATTTCTTGACCACTGATAGATAAATAATTTGTATTAGCTAAAGTTACATCGGTACTATTATCTGTACCTGCTACATCTACATTCAAATTACTTCTTGCTTCTGCCGAAGTTGTACCACCAGTACCACCTCGAGCAATAGTTAAAGTGTTTATCGTATCATCAACAATATGAACATTTGAGATAGTATTCGCAGTACCACTAATGCTTTTATTTGATAGAGTTTGTGTGCCACTTAAAGTAACCACAGAACTATCTATGCTTAGTGTTCTTGTACTTGTTAAATCTCCTCCACCTGATAAACCACTTCCAGCACTAATACTTACAGTGCTATGGTCAATATGTTCATTGGCAACAAAGCCACTTAAATCATCGTGAACAATCTCACTATCTGTGGTTGATAAAGTGTCACCAGTAAGTGTAATACCAGTTCCACCAACTAAATTTGTGTCATCTCCAATATCAATAGTGCCAAGCGTTACTGCTTGTCCACTTAATGAAAGATAATCGTGTGAAGTAGTTACAAGGGTTACATCGGTACTATTGTCTGTACCTGCAACATCAACATTAAGATTTGTTCTTGCTCCACTTGCAGTAGTAGCTCCAGTACCACCTCTTGCTACACTTAGTGTGCCAGTAGTACCTGCTACTATCGGTAAACTTGTTGCATCGGATAAATCAAAAGCAGGTGTTGCATCGCTTGAACCAAGCGATACACTTACTCCACCATAACTTACAGAGCTATTTGATAATTTTGCGTTTGCAATACTTCCTGCTAACATAGCATTGGTTACACCTAATGCTTTTACTCTTAGCGTGTCAGAATTAATCTCAATAGATGAATCATCTACATTGACTGATAAAGTATCTCCAGTTAATGCAAGTCCATCTCCACCTACTAAATTAGTATCGTCAGATATATCAATCTGTCCTAATGTAATAGCTTGTCCTGATAAGGATAAATAATCGTGTGATGTCGTTACTAAAGTGACATCTGTAGAATTGTCTGTTCCTGCTACATCTACTCCTAAAGTAGTTCTTGCAGCAGATGCGTCTGCATCGTCTATAATGGTAGCACCAAAGGCAGATATGGTCGTACTGGCAGGTAGGGTAAGGGTATTGATATTTGCGTCTGCACCGTCTAAATAATTTAATTCGGCAGTAGTTGCAGTTACGCCATCAAGAATATTTAATTCAGCTGCTGTAGAAGTAATTGCAGTGCCACCATACTGTAATGCACCAACAGATGATATGTTGATAGCAGAAGAGCTAATCTGTAAGACACTAGCTGTGCCCTCGCCATCTTCTACATCCCTAAGTGTTCCATCTACTCCATCATTACTATTAGAAACTTGTAATAAGTCCTTATAAGTATCTGATATTTTTCTACCAGTAAGTGTTGCCATTATCTACCTATGTAAAGTTTGCAGGAACGACTCCACGTGTTCCTCCAGTTTTATCTCTTCTTCTTGCTCCATATCTTTTGACCATCTGATTATACTCAGCCATTGCCAACTGAGCAGACTGTATTTTGATTGAAGCTAATTCTGCATTGTTTGTTCTTGCAGCAGCATCCATTAAGGCTTTAGCTTTTACATAAGCTATAAGTGCTGGTTGCAAAGTATTATCTATATCTATAGCACCTGTAATAGCAGTAAGCTTATTAGGCTCAGCATAATACGATATTAAAATACCATTAGTAATAAGGTCTCCTGAACCAATGATAGGTGCTTTGTATCTACCCTGTCCTGTTTCGGTTGTACCGCCATCTCCCTCTGTGGTAGCAATGGCTATCTTGTCACCTTCTATCCACCAAACAAAGTTTACTGAGGGGTCTTTAAATGTACTGCTTACTGCTGCCATATCTACTCCGTATCTGTTACTTTCACTTCTTGGTTTACCAATCTAGGAATCTTAATATATTCTGAATCGCTATTAAGAATACTACATCTAAATACTTTATTGACAGTAATTTCTCTATCATCATCTAATCCATACCACATTTGTCCATCAACTAAGTTTGTCTTAGCATATTCTGTTTTTAGATTATACTGCCCTAAATCTATCAACGCTTCATTAATAAGATTTAGTACATAGTTTTCTGATACATCAGGCACTGCCTGCTGCACTCTACTATGTATTTCTTTTCCATTAAATTCTATTGCCGCCATTATAAGTCCTCATAATTTGTATTAACATCTTCCCAGAATACATTACCATCATTCCAAAACTTGAACTGCTCTAATGTTTCTGTCCAGCTAGTAGGTGGTGCAATGACTTCTGGACCCCATACTGTACCAGTTGTAGGGTGTGTAGGTCCAGTTAATGCTCCTGACCAAGTAGAACTTGGTACTATAGTTTGTGGACCCCATACTGTACCAGTATCTGGATGATTTATTCCATATAAATCTTTTGACCAAGAGCTTGTTGGCTCTACAGTCTGTTTATTCCATTTCGTATTAACAGCCATTATCTACCAACCTTTTGTTCTTCCTGTTCTATTTTTTCAACAGATATAAGTTGTAATGCTTCTTTAAATTGTGCATCAACCATTTGATACTGCTGAGTATACCACTGATACTTAGCCTGGTCTCTAGTAAGTCTAGCTTGGAACTCTTGACCATACTGAGCTGCTGCTGCCAACCTTGATGATACTTCACTCATATAAGGAGCAACGCTTTGAAGTTCTAATTGATAAGAAGCCATTAAAGAGTTTACTTCTGCTATAGCTATATTTGCTCTTTGTAACTCTTGTTGTGCTACTGCTACACCTAAATTAGCTTGAGCTATTCTTGAAGAACCTTCTTGTGTTCTAGCATTTGCTGCAGCTATATAAGCTGCTGCATATCCAAGTCTAGCTTGTACTTCTTTCGCATAACCATCTGCCTCACTAAGAGCTATCTGAGCTTCTTTTACTCTCATATCTCCAATGCTAGTCCATTCTGCTAAATGAGCTTGAGCTCTTGCTATTTCTGTTTGAGATATATTTAAGGCAGAAGTTACTAATTCTACATCTTCTTCTGATTGAGCACCTCTTGCACTAGTAGTAGATGATGGTGCGTTTCCAGTGATAGTTTCTTGTGCTTTATCTAAAGCATCTTTTACTCTTGTTAGTTGAGAGTTGTTAGTTAAAAATGTTTCTTCATCTCCAAAAACAGAATCTGATTGGTCTGAAAGAAATTTATCTGCTGCTGCTTTTGCTTTGTCTACAGCTGCTTTAATTGCTGTTAATGCTGTATAAATATCTCCGCTGGCTGGGTCATTAGTTAATATAGCTTCTTCATCAACTAAATGTGCCTCTATTTTACCTAAAGCTGTATCTACATCTCCAACAAAATCTGTTACATCTAAGTCAGCACCAAAACCATCATTGTCTATAATATCTTGTGCTTTTACTAAAGCCTCTCTTACTACTGTAAATCTTTTATTTGTATTATCAAACAATTCTGTAGTATCATCTATATCTCCTATAGATGTAACAAAATTATTTATTTGGTCTTTAGCCAATTTAAGTGAACCAGTTGTATCATTTACTACATCATCAATCTCTGCATTCATAAGAGCTAATGCACCTGTTGAGGTGTTGTCTATTAAAGTATTTGATTGCAAATTATTCATCAATCTCATAAGTGCATTTCTTGAGGCATATAACACTACAGCGTTTGTTGCTTCGCCTGGAAAATTTTCTATATAATCTAGTGCAATATTAATGGTAAAATCTTCATTAATTTTTACCAATTTACAATCTTTATCACCAGTATTAGTTGGTGCAGTAGGATGGTCAGGTAATACAAACAATTTCTTATTAGAAACATAATATGCTGGGTCTGTAGCTGTAGCATATTCCATATAATTAGAGTCTATCACTCTACCTATTTGGCTAGCATGAACTTCTCTACATGGCTGATATACTACAGGACTTGCAGTAATATCTTCTGCCCTTAAAACGTGAAGAATCTTAGAATCTTCTACTCCTACACCATCTGCTGGATTGTCTGTTCTAATATTTCCACTATGAAATGACTCTTCTTCAGACATTCTATCCAGTTTAGACATTGGTAGAACATCAATGATTTCTCTAGCACCAGCAGTAAGCCAGTCTGCTATAGCAACATCATCAGTGCTACCAAAGCCTGTCAAGTCATCTATTTGTGTTTTAAAGTCAGCCATTATCCTTGCCCTCTATTTCTTTTTTTATAATATTTACTACTCATTTTATTTCCGTATTTTGTATTATTGCTTTTTCCTTGTCTGGTTTTCTTCTTACCGTTAGTATGTCTTTTAACCTGCGGTCTTAGTCCTCTCACTTCTTAATCCTATCTATGTATGTTTGTAAGTAATCAGCTTCTTTTTTTCTTCTTGTTCCATATCTATCACCAAAGTCTCTTAGCTCTTCTACAATTTCCTCATACCTTGCAACTTTACCTGGATTTTTTGATACTAAATCTAAAAGACCTACAAAGGCAGGAGTCTCTGGGTCATATGCTTCTGTATCTGGGTCATCAATCATAAAGCTTGGACCATACTGATAACCAATAGAACCTACTACCGTTTGTAACTCTGGCGGTAAATCTGCTAAATCCATACCAAAAGTTTTTTCAAAATTAGACCTAAGTGTTTGTGTTGTTTTTCCTTTTATAAAAGCATTTAAGGCATCTGATTCTTCTTGTGTGATTGTTAATTCATTATCTTGTTCATACTTAAAAGCTTCCATCCCTTGTAATCCATAGTATTCGTCAAACCTATCTAATAATTCTTGGTTTTCAAATCCTGCAAAATATTCTCTATTTTTATTTCCTAAGTCTACTCCTGTTCCTACAGTGACTCCAGACTTAGAACCTTCTGGGTCAGGTACATTTGCTTCTAAAACATTCCCTTCTAACCCACCAATAAAACCATAATCTATTTGTAATTCTTTAGGGGTATCCATTCCTGGTATCATAAAATCTTTTGGAGTATCATCAAACAAATCTTTTGCAGATGGCATAGCATCTAATTGTTTTTGTTTGTCTCTATACTCTTCAGCTGTCATAGCACCATTCAATAATCTATTCTCATCACTTAACATTTGAGCATATATCTTTTTTACTATGTCATTCATTTTCTATACCTTGCTGTTTTCTTTGCTATCTTTTTTGGTTGTCTCACAAATTGTTTACCTTTTTTATTTCCTTTTGCTTTGGCTTTATTTGTAGCTTCTTTCTCTGCTGGTGTCAATGCCTTCCAAGCTGCGTCTGGTAGGTATCTACGTATGCCCTTGCTTGGCTTACCGCTGGAAGTTCTCCACTTTTGTCTTGTCCATTCTTTAAGACTTTGTTGGGATTTTTTCAAAGGCACTATCTGTATCCTCCACCTTTAGCTTTGTATTGTTTAGCTAACATCTGTGCTTTTCTAGCACTCCATTGTCCAGGTCTACCGCCTTTACTTCCTGCCTTTATCTTTTTAAAAAGATTTTTACGCATTGTAGGCTTTGTGTAGTTACCTGCTGCATTTACTTTGGATTTACTTTTTTTTTTAACTGGCATTACTTCTTATATCTTTTATTTTTTACTACTTTCTTTTTCATTTTAGGCTTTACAACTTTTTTCTTTTTCTTCATACCGTACATATTGTATTCCCTTCTGTTAGATTTTATGGTTTTACTTTTTATCATTTCCAAATATCATTGTGTCCATTTTCTTGGCACGTTCTTGTTCATTTTTCTTATTAGTTCTTTCAATGTGTTTATCCATACTCATTGTACCAAAATCTATTTGGTCAGTTCTTATTGCTTTTGCCATTGGAGTATCTCTTAATACAAACTGTGTGCTCCACTTAGGAGGCTGTGCACGTTTGCCACAAGAAGGACAGTTAAACATTCCCTCTGGATTAGGTTTGCTACAATGTTGACAATTCATCTATTAAGTATATAAAATTATGTATGCCACTCTAGTCGCATCTAATTTTACTGCATCAGTTGAAATAATTGTTTGTGTGCCACTATCTAAAGAATTAACAAATGTTTTAATATCATTTGCTAATGAACCAGATTCATCGTCTGCTTTCACACTTAAATCGTTTATAATAACTTTTACATTTGCGTTATATACTGCCATTTTAATCTCCAATTAATAAATTAAATTTTTAGGATTTCGGGGTTGAACCTTTATACGAACAACCCCACAGTATCCAAGACTGTTAATCCTTACGGATTAGTTTATGATATAGTGATATGTGCTACATCGTGTGCTACAGCTTTTGCAAAGTAATTAATACCATTACAAAAGATTTCTACTGTGTCACCTAATTGTGCACCACTAATAAATACGATTTCATCAACTGCTGATTCTGCAGAACTACCTGCTGAACCATCTGCTCCAACTGACATACCAACGATGGTATCTTCAGCTGTGTTGTTTGCAATAGTAACTGCATTTGCAGCAACTGTTGATAAAACGAATTTAGCATTCCAACCAGCGCCTGCTGTAGCTGCTAAAGGTAAAGTAATCTCGTAGGCAGAAGCCTGATTAACTCCGAATACTTTTCCTGAATCAGCTGCAGTTAAAGTTCTAGCTGCACTAATTTCTTCGTATTTTAGTTTTAAGTCACTAACACCACTGTTAACTTCTAAATATGATGCTCTAGCCATTTTACACTCCTTCTATGTTAATTAAGTAATGTGATTCTGGTAGACATACTTCAAGACCTGCTTCAGTAAGAATCATATCTTTTCTTAGGTCTTCATCTGCACTTTGTACATTTGTCATAACCTGAGTATCACGATTGATTCCGTTACCAACTAATGGTCTGTAGTATAGTTTGCTCATATCAGCCATACACATTAAACCAGATGAATGACCTCTAAATAGTGGCTCTTTTACTAAGTAAACAGAACCGTGAACAGTGTTAATCTCCATTAACTGGTGACCGAACTGTCCTGATAGTTCATCCATATTGATTTGATATTGTGAGTTTACAGTTGCGTTGTCTGCGAATCCACCATTACCCATCTTGTTAAAGAATGTGATTGCAGGAAGAGAAGCTAATGCTAATCTTTCATTTGAACCACCTCTTGCAGGGTCAAACAATACTTCAAAGTCTGCTAACAATCTGTCATATGTAAGTTCAGATTGAGCTGCAGTTCTAAAGTATGCTTTACCTGATGAGTAAGATAAGTTAGAATCGTCAGAAACAACTGTGCTGTTTTTGATAATATGTCCAACAAGACCTTCAGAATACTGGATTCCTTGGTTATCTCTTGCTTTTTGATTGAAAAGAAATGCTCTTTCCATATCGATTTTGTGCTCTCTCATTTTTTGAGCTAACACTCTTTCAAACTCGTTAGAGACTCCTCTTAACTGAGTTGCATATGCAGTGTTTGAAATCTCAGCTGCTGTTTTGAAAATCTGGGTGTACCCATAATTATCTTCCATTGAGTCTGAGAAAACGTCTGGTGAACCAGTACCTTCTCCATATGCTGTACCAATGATTTGACATCTTTTATTATCTAAAAGTTTGTCTGCATTGGTTGCTGTTGATGATACAGAAATAACTTTACCTGTGAAGGTTGTGTCACTTGCATTCTGAACAGGTGCATCTTCTACTCTTACAACAATATTTGAATATGTTGCGTCAGCAGCTGTGTCACCTAATGTTCTTACAGCAAATACCATACCTTTAACAAGGAAGTCTACTGCTCCACCTTCTGGGGTGTCTACAGTAAAACTTACTGTATCGTTTGCAACTTGTACTGCACTACTATCTTGGTTACCTTTTAGCAAGAACTCTCTACTTGTATAATTAATTTTTGTTCTGTCTTCTAAATAACGGAACAATGAATCATCAGTAGGAAGTTTAGCTGTCTTGCTTAGATATACAAAGAATGGTGATTCCTCAGGTGCTAATTCAGCGATTCTGTCTGAGAAATTATATAATCTTCTTCTATCTGGAGCAACACCGTAATCAGCAGATGTAGTAGCAGAAGTCAAGTTTGTTGATTTGATTTGTCCGCTTATTGCCATTTTACTATTCTCCTAGTATGTTTATCGTTTGATTCCTCTACCAATACTACCAGAAGTTGCTGCACTCATTATAGTATCCCACATAGAATCTTGTTCATTCTTTGTTGGAACACTTCCACCTTGTAATACACCAGCTGTTCTTGCTTGATTACTTGTGTCAGGCTTTTGAATTACAGGTTCTTTATAATCACCTTTATTCATTTTAAATAGCCTAACTAAGTTATCAAGAGGAACATTGTCTTTTGGTTGTTGGGCGAACTGCATAAATTCTTGCACTTCGTTTTTACTCATACCAAAATCTCTTTCTAGTTTATCAACTGTTTTTGTAATGAATTGCTTTTGCTCTTGTCCTCTCATAGCATTGTTTACCGCATTATTTATTCTAGCTTCTTCCTCTTTCACACGAAATTGGTATGATGGAGAGCCAGGTTTATTGTACGCATCCCACGGATTGAACTCGTCTTCACTTAACTGTAATGCTTCAGTTTTCTTTTCCTCACCAGTATTACCGACAATACTATCTCTTAAAGTCTCTACTAAATCAGGTCTCTGCTCTAGTAGGTTTACAAGTGGTTTGTATTGGTCCATATGCTTTTTATCTGCTTCAGCTTTGTCATACATAGACTGAAACTTCTTTGCTTCTTTTTGCCAATCCATTGCTTCTTGTCCTTCTAAAGTACCTTCTTGTTGAGACTCAGCTTGAACCGTATCCATAGATTCTACAGCTTGAGTATCGGTTGTTGATGTTTCATTATTCATTTTAACTCCTTCGATGTCTAGTTCTCTTGCTGAGCAGAACCACGTTTGACTTCAGCCTCTACGACTTTCAGCTCTCCACGTAATTTCTCGAGTTCTAGCAACACCTTATCGTTTAGTTTATTTTTATTTATACGCCTATCGGCAGTGGCGTTAGATTCTATATCACGTAAACGAGTCTTAAATTTCTCAACTTCAGTTCGTTTTCTATCAGATATAGATTCTCTTGTAGCCGTTTGCAGGTCTCCCTGTAAATTCTTTATTGTTTCTGACATACTTGCCATTTGTTGCTCCATTGCTTGTCTTTGATTCATACGACTTAAAATACCTTCTTTATCAAAGATGTCTGGGTTTTTCTTTAATACTTCTACTTGGTCTACTAATCCCATTTGGAATGCTTCCATATATACAGCTAACTCAGCATACTTGCTTGTAGGTAAAGTAGAACCTGATTCAATACCAACATCGTGCTGTTCTAAATTGTGTTTATCTTTCTTCAAATCAAACACAACTCTTGTTTTATCTGTATATATTTGAGCCATTTGCTCTGTAATATCATTATTAGGTTGTACCAATCTCATTAATTTTTGCACGTCATAATGTGTTTTAGCATAGTTATACATTACCTTACCTAATCTTTTGATGCTAAATTCTACATCTCTAAGTTTAGATTTAGGTCTTTCACTACCTAATGCTATAATTCTTTCAGTTCCTCTTGCAGTCTGTGGTTGGTCTCCAACTCCTTGCATTATCTCTGGAATACCAAAGATGAAGTTTATATAGAACTCACATTGCTGTATCAATCTATAAAACTCTCCTGTCAAAGGTTGTGGTGCTGGATAGTGTGGCTCACCTTGTGATGAGTCTACTTCAATAACTGCATTTGGATTTGCCCAATCTTTTTCTAATTGTGAAACATCTTCTACACTTCCAAGCGGAACCATAAGTTTTAAACCAGCAGAAGCTTGGGCGTGAGATAGTGCTAATGACCATAGCTTATTTAGCAAACGTTGCATTGGTCTTGCTCTGGAGACATCAGAACGAGGATAAGGGGTTTGAGTCCAAACGTTTGCAATAGGCACTATTGGGTATACATCAGTGTTTAAAATAGTTTCATACAACACTACCTCACCTATACTTGCAATAACTTTAATTCTATTTTGATAGACTTGTATTATATCTACCTTACCCTCTTCAACTAATTTTTTATTTTGTTCTAAAAATATTCTGAAGTCTGCTTCATCTACAATAAACTCTTTACCATTTTGATTATCCATCAAACGATAAAAAGGAACTTTAACTTTTGTAAATCTTTCTAAGATTTGAAAGCGTTTATAGTTTTGTTCTGTGTATCCTCTTACCGTATCAGGAGTATATGTGTTTAAAGAGTTTTTATTGATGTTGTCAGGGTAGTCCTGTTCGTTAGAGTAAGTAGATATACTCTCAATCAGTGGGTCTATCTCTTCTCCTGTTTCTGGGTCTACGCTTGAACCAAGCTCTGGATACAAATTCAATACCTGTGTCTCTGTAAGTATTGTAGATAAGATGATGTTATCTGCATCTGTAAAAAATCTATCTCTGGATGAAGCTGGGACATACACTCTGAATGGGTCAAGGTATGAAAACTTTACATCCCCCTTACCAAAGTCAGAGTCATAGTCAATGTAAGCATATAAAAATCCAAGCCCAACTACACAGTAATCGTGTATCGCTTGTTTTACCTGTGCGTCTCCTTCTGAGTTCTGCCAGGCAAATCCCATTACCTCTCTCCAAAGATAGGCTAATGATGTGTCTGAATCCTCTCTAGGTACCACTGTAAACACTGGTGGTCTAGATGTCAGCATACTTTTTAATCTTTCAACAGCAGGAGATATTCTATCCATAGGAACATCTGCCTGGTTTCTCGCTGATAATTCGTGCGATTCTGTTTCTGTGAAATGATTTCCTAAATAAAAATCTAAATCTTGTCTAGCATCTGTCTCCCAAGCCTTCCTATCATTCTTATATCTGTCAAATAGTTCTCTGTTGGTTAATGCTCTTTTATCATATTCCATATATTTTCCTAGAAAAAGATGTAATTTGTCGTGTTAGAATTTACAAATTTTGATGAAGTTTCGGCAAGAACTATCAGTCAATACTACCTGTTATCCAGTTATAAACCTTGTTTTTCTTTATATTAACTTGTTTTTCTAACTTATCTTTAAAATTTTTAGCATCTATCGCAGTGCTACTTGGAGCTTTTGCAAAGTAATCTGCATAGTATAACGCATCCATAAGGTCATCATTCTTTGGTTTTGGATGTTCAAACAACTCATCTACTATTTCAGTCATATGTTTTTTGATATATAACTTCTTTGAATTTACTATAGGACCAAGTGTTGTTTCTAGTCTATCTTCTTTCTTGATACCATATGGAGGTTTTACTCCCTTAAATATACCAGGCATTAATCTTTTGTCAGCCACAGATATTCTACTAGTCATATCTCTTACCATTTCTTGTGCAGCTACTGTTTCAATACTCACTCTTCTAACTGGTGAATACTTCTTTGCCATCTTCACAATCTCTTCAGCCATATCAAACGCTGGTATCTTTTCTCTAAAGTAATCAAGAATATATCTGTTTTTATTTGCATCAATGCCCATAACCATAATCACTTGATAGTCTGATGTCTTTGTTGCGGTAGCAGCAAGGTCTACTCCAATATATACATTGATTGGTATAGCCTCATTGTTATCTACTAAATAACAAAACCTATTACGTACTTCAAACCTATGATTGTAGTATTGTAATCTATCTACCTTGAATGCAGCAGATGCAGAGTCTCTTGCATCATTCATATATTCTTGAGCAAACTTGTTTACCAGTCCTGCTTCAATAAATTCTTTTCTTTTATTTTCTAATTTAGATAAAGGGAACTGGTCTTTCCATAATGGCTTTCCATCTTCAACAGCTCTATGAAAGGTTAAGTCCCAAGGATAATCTCTATTATTATTTTTTGCTTCATTCCATCCATCTACAATGTTTTGCAAGAATGCGTCATAGTGTACAATCGTACCAGTTAGCCATATCCAACCTTCATTGCCTGGCGTTTCTTCAAGCGACGGGAATACAGTAGACACAATCCACTTCTTTAACTCTGCTCTTCTATCTGGAGTCTTGGTATTTAACTCTGATTCAAAGTCATCAAGAATAATACCAGTATATCTTACACCTACTTCTGCTCTACCACGAAGTCTCTGTGCAGAACCTTTTGCTATAATTCTATCTCCTTTAGGAGTTACAATATCTTTTTCAGTCCATCGCTTACCTACAGAACCACCATCCATATTACCAAAGTAGTAACGAATGATTTCATTTTCTTCAAAGTGATGTCGTATATATTTCAAATGGTCTACAGACTGACCTTGTTCTTCTGATACCCAAGCTACAAAGTTTTGTTTGTCTTCTTGGGCAAATAAAAACTTGTGCATAATTGCAGCTTTAGATAAAATACTTTTACCCATACCACGAGGAATCACATTGCAAATACGTGCTCCTGGTTTATGTTGAATTAGTTTTTTGGCTAAGTCGTGGTGGAACTGAGGGCTTTCAGATTTGTGTAAGAAGTCTTGAGGCAAGAATACACGCCCAAAAAAGATTAGGTCTTTGTAAGCTTTAGCTAATATCTCATCTCTACCAGATAGTTCTGAAGCAGACGGGATTATATTAATCTTCTTGTTCTCCACTTTCAATTTGCTTTACTCCGCTTAGTTGTAATATTTCATCTTTACTAAATCCAGTAAAGGCTTGACCAAGTAAAAGCTGCTCTGATTTCTTTTCTTTTGGATACATACTTTGTATCTTCATAAAGTTTTCTAAGGCTCTTAGCTTGACAGCGTCAGATGTATCTGGGTTATCAACAATGTCTCTGGCTTTTTCCAAAGTCCATTTCTTATCAACACCAATATCGGTTAGTAGTTCTTCTATTTCTTTTTCCACTTCTTCTTTTATCCTAGTTTGTTTCAACAGCATAGATGATTTAACAGATGCTGTATCTTTATTATTTGTTTCAAAGCATTCTAAGTATGCTTGAACAGGAACTTCGCCGTGTGCTATCATCTTCACAAAACGAATCTCTCTCCAAGACAAAGGCTTTTCTTCAATGTTGGTTCTCTTTTTAAAAGAGTTGTAATCTTTTTTAGGGTTGCCTTCTAACTTACCAGAACCAAAGCAAGGACCAAGCAAGGTAATGAAGTAATCATCCATAGCCTTAATGGTAGTATTCTTCATTGTCTTACGTCTGAGTATCTGTGTGACCTTACCGTCATCTGTCAATACCCAATCATTTGGCTGTCCTTCTCTCCAATCCTTTACTAATTCAGCATCAGGAAATGATTCTCTGAACTCTTCCTCATTATTAAACACATAACGAGGAACACCTTTGATAACTCTTCTATGCATTAGCCTTCAACAACATTACCCCATACCACGCACTTGCCCTTGACTATCTCAATGACTTCTACTTGGAAGTTCCCATTTGGGAAAAAGGTAATGATACTGAATGCGTGATTCCAATTATGTAATCGCCCACGTAACCATTTGTTTTTTTCTCGAGACATATCCTTAAGACATCCAATCCCCCAAGCTCCAATGGTTCCTGCATCTAATTTAGTCAAGGTATGTCGTTGAATATCGTGAGTATGTCCGTACATAATGTTAGCTCCATATGTCTCGAGATGTTTTTTAGCGTGATAGGTAGTAGCATAGGTACCGTGAATAAAATTAATCTTTCCTAGTTTTAAAGGAACATTGTATTCATAGTATTTATACCCTCTCTCTTTTAATCTACACGCAATCGGAAATGTGTATTCAGTCATATAGGGATACTTCTCAACAAAATTATCCAACCAGAGTTCGTGATTTCCTTGAAGCATATACTTCTCAGTTACCTTGTGCTTTTTTAATTCGTAATCAATAATATCTAAACCAGCATTGACATCTGCGATGTCTTGCTCACAATGCGGTATCTGATATTCTAAGGAAGGAAGTTTCTTTCCTTTGTATTTCCAAGCTGAAAAGTTATGCCACTCTCCCACATCACCTATATTAACATAGATGTCTGGCTTGACAATCTTGATTGCTTGTAATGCACAAGACAATGCTTTCTCATCGTGCAACGGAAAGTGCACGTCAGGAAAGACGATTGCTCTTTTAAGCTTTAATTTTTTTGCCATCTTCACTTATTGCACTTCCCCATATATTATCCTGCCCTACTAGTTCAGGTGTTTCCATCATTTCCACTACCTGAAATAATTCAATGAGGCGTTCTAATACATAGGGTTCTTCTGCAAATATCTCAGCATCACGTAATCGTTCGACTAAAAACTTCATACGTTCTATGCTTTCGTTAAGTTCCATTTATTTTTTATCTTTCTTCTCTTTAGGTTCGTCTGTTGTTTCAAGACCTTTTAATGCTGCAAAGGCACCACGTACCTGCTCTAAAGCGGTTGCTACCTCATTTAATCGAGAAACCAACTGCTCTCTTTCCTTCAACAAGTCATCAAACTGTTGTTGGTATTGTTGTATTTGTGTTTTTACTTTATCTTTCATAATGTAGATGTCTCCTTATGTTTGTTCAAACTTACAATCTTTTGTCAAGTGTTTACAATAAATATCTACGTAAACTCTCAAAAAGAGATAAAAATTAAAAAAAGTAAAAATAGTATTAGGAAAATAACAAAAAATACCTTATCTTAAAGAACCTTCTTTGAGGTTGTTGTATTAGGGTATTACCCTATTAGGGTACCCATATTAGGGTATCCCTATTCGGGTAACCTACTTAGGGTACCCAACACACACACTACGTATTAGGGTACCCAAATATTAGGGTACCCTAATGCTGGAAAAATTCCCAAAAAAAATTAGCCGATTTTGTGTGAGCTCGTTTTATTACACATACCCCCCGCCCGAAAGCAAGGTTGAAAATTTGGAATTAGGTTGAAATTTTGAAAACCCCAACCCAACCAATGATAATTAAAATGTAAAGTTTACAAATACTATTCTATCACCTTTTAAAAATCTTTCTCTTCCCGTACTCCAATTAGTAATTGAATATGTCTTAGTTGCTTTGTCATAATGATTACGCACCCACACTTGATTTTCTTTCGGTTCTTCTATTTCTTTTAATGTTATCCAACCATTTTCTTTTACATCTTTAATTGTAGTTATATTTTCCATTTTATTGTTTCCTATATTTATTAATATTGTATTCATACTATATATATGACAAGAGGGGGTAAAAGTTCCCACATATTATAGGTTTATTTCAACCCCCAACTTATCCACAAGTTATTAACAAATTATAATGTTTTCAGTATATTTGTTATCAAGGTTGAGCCATT
>Ga0222715_10002234_pt1 | contig 17884 bp, 20 predicted proteins | sample C33_9DmetaG_FD_165056 | JGI IMG/M metagenome (GOLD analysis project Ga0222715, IMG submission 165056) | Estuarine water microbial communities from San Francisco Bay, California, United States - C33_9D | ecosystem: Environmental > Aquatic > Marine > Unclassified | place: USA: California... | reverse complement strand
GTTCTTTTCTATTTGGAGTTGTTAATCCAATTGCAACAAATGGACGTTCACCATTGGCAAGCATATCACTTATTGTTTTAATTGCTGTACGAACAATATAAAAATTAGAAACTCCTCGATCCGCTTCGGTCTTTGTCTCTTGTCTATCAAATCCTAATAGTTCAGCCAATTCATATGGCCAAGCAGTTTCTTTATTTGCTAGTCCAGTACCATATGTAAAACTACATCCATTCGCATATAACATATTTTATAAATCCTTCTTTATTATATTCGTAGTTATTTATCTTGAGAAAAAGGTTGACATTATAGACGAATCACTTTATAAAGAATGTATAAGTTAGATAGGAAATCATCATGCACAAGAAAAACAGTTATTTCTTCAAAACAAAAGAAGAGGCTCTTTCGTATATCAAAGGTTTCAATACAAAAGAAACTGGACGGCCAGATCGTGACACCCACATCCGTGGACCATTTGCGCACGATAGTGGCCATGCCGCTGACGATCCAAATCGTCAAGTTGGATTTGTTGTTCATGTAGAAAAATATAGTTGAAGACGGGTTTGATGATTTATACTTGGCAAATATTCTACAATGATATCTTTCTTGGATATCAATATGCAATGACTGAATACTCAGCCCGAGAAAAGGCATTTATGACGGGTGGCAGTGCTAGTAAATATACTGGCGCCAATTTAGATAATATAAAAGTAGTGAGAATAAATTAATGTCATTGAAAAAGAATATTGACAACCCCGACGAATCACTTTATACTAGTTAAGTAATCAAAAGAAAGAGAAGATAATATGAATATTATAGATTTCACAAAAGTAACTGATATCGAATTTGAAGGTGTTGACATGGCAGACTATCCTAAGTTCTGCGATGCGTATATTGAATCTGCTGTTATCAATGGCGTTGAAGCCACAGAAGAAGAACTTGACGTAATCAACAATGACTATTCGTTTGTTTACGAAAAATTACAGGAATGGTTGTATTAAATCTTGACAATCATTGCGAATCATTCTATAAAGAATGTATAAGTTAGAGAGAAAGAGAATCTGATGACACGAGTTTTAGAAAATGGAAAAATGGTTGAAAGAGATGTTGTAGTTAAGCAAATAAAAGTATATGCTTACAAGACAACTGACGGCAAAATTTTTAACACTAAAGAAATGGCAGAAGAACATGAGGCTAACGAACAGTTAGTTAAAAGTCTAATACAATCATTTCAGTACCACGACGATACAATAAATCGGCTGCGCTGGGGCGTGGCAGTATATGGTTTGGCTAATCGCGGCGGCGGTTACGAAATTGTAACACCACGCCCTGGTTCGATGGAAGCATATACACGATACGTTATTAGCCAAATTAAAGCTTGACAATCATTGCGAATCACTCTATAAAGAATGTATAAGTTAGATAGTTAAGGAGAACATTATGTGGTCAGTAGCAGCGAAGAACTTTGGTGAAAATGCAGACAGTATGCATGTCAGCGGGTTAACATATGAAAATGCACGTGCATTACATTCCAGTCTTAGTAACAGTGGTGAATGGGCTGAAGTTCGTAGTTACAAAGTGGAGGCAGTATAATGGATGCTACATTCGCTTGGTTTTGCAATGATATGATTAATCTAACCTATATCCCAGAAAACAAAAAAGAAAGCGGTGAAATTAATTGGAATTTTGTCGATAGTGATCTTTTCGAAAAGTGGCAAGTTCTCTTAGACGGAGAAACATATTCTGAATATTTTGATCGTGCGGCTGATATGGTGGAGAAGATTCAATGATTGGTCCTATTAAATAATGTTAAAAGATTTAAAAAAAGTCGAGCTTGAAATTACAAGCGATTGCAATGCAGCGTGTCCGGGTTGTTCTAGAACATTAAACATAGATAAATTAGTAGTAAATAGTTTTTCATTGCAAGATTTACAAAGACTATTTCCAGTGGATGACTATTCAGGAGTAAAATTCAAATTTTGCGGAGTATTAGGTGACCCTATTGTAAATCCTGATTGTTTAGAAATGACTAGATATCTTATTAGCTGCGGCGGCTATGTACAGTATAGTACAAACGGAGGATACAATACTGTTGAATGGTGGGAAGAATTAGGACGCATTTCAGCAGAAAATCCTGGTAGGTTACATATTCATTTTTGTGTAGACGGACACAAAGAAACAAATCACATATATCGTGTAAATACAAAATGGAATGTTGTAAAACGCAATATGGAAGCTTTTGCAAAAACAGCGGCAAGTGATTCAGCAGGGTGGATATATATTGTATTTGATCATAACGAACATGAACTTGAAACTGCCAGAAAACATGCAGAATCTTTAGGTTTTAATTTTGGTATTCGTACCGGTATGCGTAATAGTGAGGATGATTGGCTTGTTAAATTAGGTAAGAAAAATAAGAAAATAGAAAAAACAATTACCACAACAGGTAAAAAACAACATAGTAAAGTAGATGTAGTCAAAGAATTAGATAATTTTATTGAAGAATATCAACGCACCCGCCTTGATGAAGAAAAGATCTCAACTGTAACTAATAGTATTATTTGTAAATATATACACGAAGGCGAAATTTTTATAGCAAATGATCTAACTTTATGGCCATGTTGTTTTCTTTGGGATAATACTTTATACAACAATGATAAAATGTTAGAAAAATTAGCAACACAAGGTAATGAGTGGAATAGTTTAAAAGATAAAAGCATAGATGAAGTTCTAGAACATCCGTGGTATAAAAAATTATTAGTAGAAAGTTGGCATCCTTATAATGATTTACATTTACCTGGATGTATAAAAACATGTGCAAAAAATAAAGCGTATCACAACGAAATTAAAAAGGATAAATAATGAACAATCTTAATAAAATAAACGACCTTTATAAAATGATTGATCCTATCAAGTTTTGTAATCCAGAATTAAAAGAAAATGGTGCTTATATTAAACCAAAAACAAAACAAGAAGTTCTTGCTTTGGCCATTGCAGCACAACGTATTAACGGCGAATATTTAAAACGTGGTGGAAAGTCTGACTTTGTTACTAAAATTGAAGATGGTGAAAAAGTCCAGCGGTACACACGTATTAAAGAAAGTAATCGACATGTTATTCAAACATTAGAAGAGGTAGTTCCAAATATTCTAGAAGATACTGAGTTATTGAATGCCGCACAATCAATGCTTGATAATCTGAATATGGAATTTATGTTCAAAGTTCTCGGTGATAATATGAACGATTTTGAAACCAGTATTCATGAATTTTTGGCAGAAAATGATGATGAATTATATATTCAAAAGCATATGGGTATAATCGCTTTTATTCCTGAATATATAAAACGTGATACTAATAAAAAAGAATTAGAAGAACGTTCAGTTGGTTCTGAATACGTTGGAAGTAAAGGTGATAAAGTTACTATAGATATTGAAATTATTTCCAAACGTCAGGCAACTGCATGGGCTGGATGGAATGTAAATGCTATTACTTCCGATGGTAATCGCGTTTCATTCTTTACTACTAAAGATGATTTATCAGAAATGACTGGAATTTTTAGTATCACTGCAAAAGTTAAAGATTACGGCACTGTTTGGGGCAATTCTGATATTAAAGAGACCAGATTGAATTACGTGAAGTAATAAGAATTCATAAATCAATACAATTAGAAAAATGATTTGCTATCTTCCGATGATAGACAGGACTAGGGTGTAGCGACCAATTATTAAAGTCACGATATATACTTTCATTGCCTGGTAAAAATATATCATTGATTGATATATCAGAATTTAAATTCCGAGGAACAATATCTCTACCAACCCCATATTTATGAAAAGGTTCACTAGCGTCAATAAACCATGGTTTTTCTATATGATAGTTAATATTATAATTCCTGCATATATCTTTTATACTATTATGATAAAAATCATCCTTGTCAGATTCTTGTAACATGTACGTTTGAATTTCTTTAAAAGAATATCCATGTTCACTTATTTTAAATTCCAGTGTTTCCAAATCATTATTGCGTTTCTTTAGTTCATCCAATGTATTGATCATTAATGGTCTATAAAAAGTATTTCCATCATACGTTCTTTTATGTTCCGCTCTTCCCTCAATGAATCCAAGATTTATAATATCACTAGGAGGGTAATCAACATGTTTTATCCAATTTAATAAAATTCTATAAGCAGTGTTTATACCAGTACCACTAAGTCCATAATTAATTACTTTTCGTTCCGTATAGTTCTGTAATTGATTTGTCCATCTTCTATTTTCAGGTACCCCTTTACCTTCAGTAAAACTACAACCAAAGCACCATATTTCATTTTGTGTATTATTTTTTGTATAATCGAAACTGCTTCGGAAGTCATAATTATTGTAACTATATTTCCATTTACAAAATTCATCTACAGTGTAGTTGTCAATGCCAATTGTAAAAATTTCTTTCAATTTATCTGTATGTGAGTGTTTATGTTTCAGAACAGATTCGATAGTTTTCTCTTCCCGTTTATGAGAATTAAACTTACCATGTCGTGTCTTTTGTTCTATTAATATATCTTTGCTCGTTACTTTTCTTCCAAAATCTGGATATATTCCACGTGCGTACAGTTCAAACTTCATTTGTAGTTCCTTTTAAATCTGAAATAGTAGGGGAGATATCTCCCCTACTGTTAATTATCGATTGCCAATATTATGGAAATAGATTTTCTTAGAGACCAGATTGAACTATGTTAAATTGTGTTAAGCAACTGTCTAATTTCGCTCTATTATCAAATTATTTTCTGAATACTGATTACAATTGCTTATAATCATATGTCCTATCTGTTGATGATCTATACTTTTATTGGCAGCAATACAAACATACGGTCCATACAACGGAATACCATCAATTGTACATTTTTCTATGTATGATTTATGACAGTATTGCGGGACAGGAGAACTCTGTATCTCTACTGCGTTTACAATATTTTGATAGTTACTTATTTCTGGATGTATTACAGAACCAGATATACAATATTTTTCATATTGTGGTCTACCAATATCATTAAATGGAATAACGATGGTATCTTTAATAAAACTAGTGTCTTCGGCTGTTATAATATAATCATTAATTTTTTCGGTAGATAAGTTAAATGTCAATCTATGCATTGCAAAGAATCGATATTGAAACTCTATCTTATGTACACAATTGTTTATATCATTGTAACACATCGAAACTTCACTCAATTTTTTATTTATAGATTCGTATATTTCTTTAGTTTCTGGATTAAATATTAGTAGATGCTGTTCACACGACTTCTTTGTTATATCAGCCCACTTTTCGTGCGTTTCTTGCAAGAAATTAGAATCTACAGATTCTGATTTATCATATATCCACTCCGGTGACATTCCATCATTTATTGCTATTCGATTAACCATATCCAAAAGTCTGTTTAGGTTATCTACATTTTCTAACCACAGAGTATATTGTTGTTGCACTGCGACATCATCAAAATTTAACCGCAAAGTATTTGAACTGTCGAATACCCAGTTCATCCAACGATCAACGAAATTAGTATTGTAAGGTTCTAATACAATTTGCGTATCATTAAAATTTAATTTCATAATAATTCTCTTATCTGTATATCTCAATCATGTCTATAGGTTCCCAGATTTCCCAGATACACCTTTTCGTTATCGAAAATATTATCATCTAATACTTTTAAAAATTCAGCGTGTTCGGAATGACATTCTTTCCATACAGCGTTTTTATTATATTCTTCATTTGTCCACGTGTTCCAATCAATTACCTTAGAAAAATGTATACTACTCGATTCATCAAAGTTTTCTAATACCATCTCTATAAACTGTCTCATTTCTTTATAATTTGTTTGTTGTACTACAAAGTCGAAGTGAATCTTAAAGTTCTTAAATTCTTTTGCTTTTTCATTCAAGAATTTACAGTTATTCATTAACACATTCCAGTTTCCGCCCAATCTAGTTTTTGTTTCATATGTTTCTTTTGTTCCGGCATCGATGCTTATTCTACAATTATGAAGATTATTATGTATTTTATGTAAATTATTCCAAGTCTTTGGTGTAAACATAACTCCATTTGTGTTCAAATTAACTTTCAGATTAGGAAAATCTTTTCCATTTAGTTCTGTTAACATTTCTCTATATATAATACTAGCAAACGGATCTCCGCTTCCTGTTACATTTATTTCAAAAGTCCTATCGGTTGGCTTAGAAAAGAATATATTGCATATCTTATCATTTATTAGTTTTTGTTTATTGTATTCGACTGAATCTCGTTTGTGCATTATCTTTTCTACTCGACAACTGGGACATCTGAGATTACAACTCAAATCTTCACTGAAGTTAATTGTTGTAGGCAAGTCAACGACAGTTTCAATCTTGTTCTGTATTCCAAATAATGTATTATCGGACAATGTTTTATCAAGGATAATATCAGATAATCTTGGTAAATTATCCGAAACGATTTGTGGACAAACCGAATGATTACAGTAATTCCATTCTCCTGAAAAAACTTGATTTCTCATTTGTCTCGCTGCCTGCCCATTCCATATATTATCAAACTCATCGGTTAGTATATTACCGATTCGTTTTGATAACCACGCCGGACAGCACAACCAACAAGTACCGTCGACCGATACTTCTAGAAAATTGAACAATTTCGGGCAATAACGGCCTTCGAGATTATCTTTAAAACTAAGTTTCATATTAATCCTCGTCCGATGCGACAAAAATTTTAAAGTTCATACTTGTTATGAATTTCCATTCCATGCCATCAAATACTTTATACTCTTTATTGTAGTATAAGCCATAGTTTGGGTCTGTCGCGTGGTGGCTATCAATTTGTTCGACGATTACATTTTGCAATTCAGTTGAATATTCACGTGACTTACATAAAATAGTCTCTTTTTGACCAAAACAAACAGGTAATGCGAAGCCTCGTTCTATTAGTTTTAATGCTAACCAAATTCTTTCAAATCCACAATTCATTCTACAATCATCAATAACAATTACTCCAGTGTCAGTAAGATTATTTATAATAAATTTAATCACCGTTTCTATTTCCACACCACAATCAATACGCATTATTCCTATATTATTAGTATATGCATCATTGAAGTCCGATAAGTCTGTCAAATCTAGACAATCTATGTCATAGACACGCTCTATATTAATATTCGGATACTCGTTAATAATGCTGTCTTTCAATTGTTGTTTATTCATTGGCCACGACGACTCAGTTTCGTTATTATAAGAACTGTCTGTCCAATGAAAATTTTCAACTAATGTCCATTGGACAGTTTGGTTTCCCAATTCATGTTGTATTTTGGACCAGCCGCCCGCGCCCGAGCCTAGTTCCAATGCCTTCATAGGAGACACAGTTGACATATAGTCTATTACAAAAGATTGTACGATCATATCGTTCATCTCTGCCATCACGTTGCATTTTGTTATTAAATCTGTCATATATACAATTTGTCCTTAGCACTTTTGTTCTTAGAACACATTTGCGTACAACACATCATTCTTCCCTCTTCATGTGTCTTACTCCAAGTCTGTTCTATCTTAGATAAGAATCCACTATTTATAATGTCTTCAAGTGGGTATAATATTGCATTATTTTGATCTTCTGTTAAGTTATTTTCAAGCCACTTAAAATACTGCAAACTATCAAATGCAAGATTTACATTTTGACTTCCGACACTTAAAAAACAGCAGGGATGAACCTTGCCAGCACTATCTATATAAACTTCTCCGTTATTTTTGGTCATACACGATATTTCATTCTCATCCTGTTCTTTATATCGCAATGCTTCTTTTTTGAATATTTTTTCATAATGCTGTGTATTATTAAGTAATGATTTCTCAAAGTCATCGGGGTATAATGATAAATTATTACCGTATCTGTCAATAGATGTATCTCCGAAGTTTTTATTTCTATGATTTTTTTCATCTGCTGGATATATACTATAATCAAATTCGCCAGTATCTTTTAATACTCTAATAGATTCGTAATTACCAGACACAGTTTCAAATCCAAATGGACGTTTGAATTTAATCTCATCGAAGTTCATTTCTTCTGATAAATTTCTTGCTTGATCTAGTTGATGTTGATTATGTTGGAAAATTAAGTACTCCCAAATAGAGACACCACCAGCATCATTGAAGGCCTGTGCGTTTTCCATTACTCTACCCCAAACTACTTTGCGCCTATATATATGATTAGTGTCTTCCAGTCCATCTATGCTGAAAACTACAGACAAATTATTGTAGGTTTTCGCCAAGTCACTCCACCATTTCGGTGGTCTAATGCCTCCATTTGTATGTACAGTAATTTTAATATTAGGATTAGTTTCACCGGTATATCTTACAATATCAGGCAAATCTTTGCAATATGCAGGATCTCCGAAGTTTCCACACATAAGAATATCTTCTAGTTGATTACAAACATCATATGTAAATATTTTTTTATACTCACTGAGCGACATTGTTCTTATTTTAAGCCATGATATAGTATATCCGCCATCTGCATTTCTGGGACACGAAGGACACGCCGCATTACATGCGCTACTTAATTCTACGTGTACTCGTTTCACTTCATCGTATTTCAGCATTTCGTTCTATTCTTCCACTATAAGATTATGTCTAATATTTTTATTTTTTCCGCACATTTCAGTACATGTGTAAAATCTGCCATCTACATGAGTTTTGTTCCATGTCTCTTTTATTTTATTAAAATACGAAGTATTGAGTAATTCTCGTATTGATGATAACTTCACATTAATATTCTTGTGTCCTATTTTTTCATTTAACCACTTGGTGTATTTAATTTCACTCGAATCGTGTAATATTTTATTCTGTCCCGCATATGCTAACCAGCAGCAAGGATGAAGATTATATAATGAATCAACATAAATTTCTTTTTCTTTAACTGCGTGACAGTCTATATCAATCATATCATATACTGTATCAACCACGGTCTCTGTCATCTGCTGCATTCTGTAAATATGATCATCCACTAGATTATCATTGCCGTCTACTTGATTGTGTGGTGCATTATACGGTGAATTTGCATACTTTTTGTCTGCCTGAAAAATTTTATAATTAAATTTTCCTTGTTTATCAATTACATTAATTGAACTATGACTAGTAGACATATTATTGAACCCATATGGACGTTTTAATATGAATTCACTGATTCCTATACTGTCCGATAGTCTTTTAGCAGCACCAGTCTGGTGTTGGTTATGTCCAAACACTAGAAACTCCCAAATGGCATTTCCTCCATTTGACACATAGCTTTCAACATTGGCGATTAGTTTGTCCCACTTTACATTTCGTCTATATATATGGTTAGTGTCTTCTAGTCCATCGATACTAAAAATTACACTAACATTTTTAAACGTTGCTAATTTTCGCCACCATGCGGGGGATCTTATTCCCCCATTTGTATGTATGCGTATTTGCACTCTACTATTTATAGCCGATATATATTCTAAAATTTTTGGCAAATCTATACATGTGATTGGATCCCCGTATCTTCCTACAAATAATATCTGTTTTAAATTTTTTATCAAGTCTTTTTCAAAAATTTGAATGAAGTCAGCGTAGGTAAACGTATTAGTTTCTAAGTTTGGAAATTCATACCCGCCCGATACATTTCTTGGGCACACAGGACAAGCAGCATTGCATACCGAACTTAGTTCAACATGTAGTTTTTCTATCTCATCAAATTTTAGCATTTTTTAACTCTGTCATCGGAAAATAGGCAAAATAATTCATATTACGTCTATTGCCCATGGCTTCCCACCATTTAATAAATTTAGAATCTATTTCTTTCGTCCCTGCCCTTTCATACATATTATCCAAATGACTAATCACACTTTCAAACTTATTTAATCTACCAGACTGAGCAGCGTTATCTCTAAATTTACTTTTTATTGTTTCAATGTCTATCAATTGCTTAGGGCAATACGCCAAATCAGTGTATCCCTCTTGTACATTATTAAGACTAAAGTTCCAATCATTGGTGTATTTTTCTTCACCCATAATATCAAAACTCCAATCAATAAATTCGCCTAAATTAGCAAAACTTAATATACTTAAAGTAACCGTGAGATATATCATATGTGGTTTACCAATTACAGCACGTAAATTATTTTCAAATCGTTTGAAGTCAATGTGATATCTTACTGCTTCAGCCCGATCACCGATATCTTCTATACTGACACTAAGTACCCAGTTCAATGTGTCCGCAGTTTCGTCCATTGTCAATAACAACTTTTTAAGCAATGCGGGTTTACAATTTAAATTAGTTGTTATCATCATATCCGGTTTATGATTTAAGTGTCCACAATTCACAGATATATATTTAATAATATCATATGTATCAGTAATTAGCAGAGGTTCGCCTCCAAGTATATTAAACACAATCTTAGTATTGCAATCCAACGTAGTTATGTATTCACGTAGATTTGCTAATATTTTATCTTTCCAGACTGTATCAATTGTGCTATTAGTAGGTTGATCAAGTTCTTTTGCCCACGTAGTACTACTCCATGGTCCACAGTAAACGCACGCAAGGTCACAACTTTTTCCTATATCCAGATCAATATAAGTGACATAATTTTCAGTATACAAATTCTCTATATTATCGTCGATCCAGTCATCTGACCAAATATTCCACACCTTTTTAATATTATTAGGCGCAGTATCAATGCACCATTTACAACTAGGTGGCAATCTATCTTCCTCAATACTTATTTTTCTGTCACTGACAATACTTTTATGTTTCTGAAACACATCTTTACCCAATGTGTCTATTTCATCAAATGATATTTTAGAATGTATTTGTTTGCAACAGTGTTGGAATGTTTGTCTCTGAAAGTTTATATTTACGTCAGTCCACATTTTACTGCATATATTGTATTTACTATTCATTTTTGTGCCCGAGCATTCATAAATTCTTTTAAATCATTATCATCTAAGATATCAGTAAATCTAATATTTCTATGCTGATCTCTTTTATTAGTTCGTCTTGCCCATTCATGTTTCCAACTATCTGATATATCTTTTGTAACCTCCTTTTCAAAATAATCAGCGTTTATATCACTGTCTACTAGTAAAAAATCATCACTCCAATTTTCTTTAATATTGTCTAATATTTTTTTACGCAATGGAGCAGGTAATATACTAGGAGAAAATTCGTCTTCATTTACTAGATTGAACCAGACTGGTATATTATGGTCTTTATAAAAATTTAAACTAGGAATCACATTATGTATACTATATACACTGACAGTGTATGCAACTGCTATCCAACAATCCAAAATATTCGATTTCTGGAATTCTTTTGCCTTAATAATGTTTTCTTTATATGTTTCCCATACGCCCGGATACCTAACGTATTCAAATGTATCTTCTATGCCATCTGCACTATACAGTATAGAAACATGCTTAAACTTTGAAAAATATTCAGTAAAATAAAAATCCTCGTGTAGACTGCCATTAGTTGCATAATTCAATGTTATTTCACTGCTTCTGCCACTCGATATAAGATATTCCAGGAATTTCCATTGCTGCTTAATTAGCCATGGTTCGCCACCATAGAAATCAAAATGCTTAGAATTCAACGTTTTTTTCATCAATTGATCCCACATATCTTCATTTTTATACCAATGATATTTATTACTAACATAATTTAGATTAAGATCGGGTAATATAACATTGTTTTCAGCTACAACCATGCTACTAGCATTTGCATTACATATCATGCATTTTTGATTACATAAATTACTCAACTTCAAATCAACGGTTAATAAGTTGTTTTCTTCAAGGTTTTTTTCTATTTTTGTAAATTCTTCAAATCTATTATTTTTTCTAAGGCGCAAACTCTGTACATTAACATTTTCTTCACGGTAACATTTGTTGCATCCGGATAACTCTTTGTTATTTAACAAGTCATCTTTTAATACTCTTATAGCATCAGATTCAAGATATTCATCAATAGTATGAGTGTTTATGTTAAATTTCTTACCATCACTATCCAGTAATGATTCTGCGTATACACAACATGGCTTCATTCCCCCGTCATTATTTATTTCCAAGCCTACCCACGGCATAACACAGTATGTTTGTTGCATCATAACGCCTTTCCAAAATAAGTTGATAACATTGCTGCAACATTAGGAAGAGATTTTTTCCAATCTAACTTAGCAGTATTATCAAATGTATTAAGTTTATTATATAATTTTTTCATTTGTATATCGACCGTCTTATCGTCACATTCTACCTTTAATCGTATTACAATTTCTTCTAATGCACGTGTACTGATATTGGGAAAATCGTTGGTGAGAGTTTCAATATATGTTTGGTAAAGTTCTACCATTTGTTCTTTGTAGAACATAGGCATACTGCGTATGTTCATTTCTTCAGGCACAGAAATATAGTTTAACATAGAGTGTGGGTTAAGCCAGTTATTTTTTAAACAGAATGAATGAAACTCTATATATGATTCAATATTTAAAATACCAATAGTAGGACTAGCGTGTATAGTAATATGAGGTGCGTCTCGTTTAATAGTTTCAAAATTGATCTTGAACTTTTCCCAATTCAATCCTGTTCTAATATATTCTACCACACTTCCCATGTCATCAATACTTGCACCTATATATACATGTTTAAATTCTTTTAGCACATCTATAATATTTCTCTTCTTATAGGTAAGAGAAGTTAGATTTGTATTATACTTAATACTGAGGTCCGTATTACCAATTTCAATCAATTTATCCAATATCTTTAAATGTTCTGGATACAACATCGGTTCACCTCCAGCAAAGTATATTTCTGTTACATATGGCAAATATGGCAATATTTTATCAAAACAATCACTATGTATGAACTTACCTTCGCCTTTATCTACACCTTTTGGTCCATAGATTTCTATCTGTTCTTCGTACCAGGAACTACTAAGACTATGGCCGCACATTCTGCATTTAAGATTACATATATTACCAAATCGAATGTCTAAATATCTAATTTTAAATTCGTTCACTGACCCATCCAAATTTGTATCAAGTACATTATCAATGATGTCATCCGATTTAAAAAATCTATTCATCCATGTTCTAATCGAAGAATCGGTATCTGCTGGACTATGTAATGACCTGTCGTAGCACCTAGTGCATCCATCTTCTTTTTCGCCATTTAAAAATTTTTTTCGTAATTCCTTAAATTCATCACCATTCATCAGTTTTTCAATACTCGAAAATGTATTAATATTTCCAAATCTTTCGGGATTGTTTCTATGAACTTGGTAGTCCCAAATACAACATGGTTGTACATTTCCATTAGGCAATGAATGAATATGCACCCATGGAGCCAAACAGAAACTGCCGTTATTTTTTAACTCTTCGTATTTTTCTTCATTTGTCATAATTTATTTTCCGTTGATCAACCCATTTGAAATAGCATTGTCTATTACACCATCAAAAATTTCTTTACCCCAATCAAGTGCGTTTGCCTCAACTGCTTCAATTACATGGTGCTTATTATTATTGTTTGTCAAACTTAAATACCAGTCTACCAAGTCTGGCCAATCACCGAACGCCTGTTCAAAAAGTTTGTTTCTTCTTACATCATATTGACTATAAAAATTAAAAAAGTCATACTGTCTGGTCTGTAGGTCACTGACTTCTTTAACGCTATGTCCTTCGTCTATATTTCTAATGTAACTAATCGTTCTATTTAGCCCATCCATCTCACTATTATTTAGATGTTTGTCATTAGCATTGGTCCATTTTTCTAAATAGTCTGCTCGTTCTTGTCTTATATGATTTGGCAGTGTGGTAATACTTTGAAAGCTTGGAAATCGTAAGATATTATAACTTAAATGAATGTTCTTGCCAGTTTTGTGTTTAAGTTCAATGACCGCCTCGTGAAACTTATCCATACTTCCCAGAGAAAGAGCATTAATTGTTAACATAATATGAAATGATGCCAGATCACCCTCTAATAATAATCTTTCTGTATTTTCTAACCATTCATTCCATATTAATCCATCTCGTATATACTCCGAATGTATGCCAAAACTCTCATTACTACTGTATACATGTAGGTTTTTTATAAATTTACTACTCTCAATCAATCTATCAAGTTTATCTTTTTTAATTCCTAGATTAGTATTGACTGCAAGATTTACCTTACAATCTCTATTTTTCTCAAACCAATCAATTAATTTCCAAAAATCCTTACTAACAGTTGCTTCACCGCCTGTAATACGTAATTCATTCAATGAATATTGTAAATCACTTTCCCACCACTTCCAAAATGCCTCGATGTAAGGATTCTCTTCATTCTTTGGTCCATACGGCATAGACCATTTTCCTTCTGTTGCAAACGCTCCCCAGCCTTCACTATTTAAATCTTGGTATGGTCCATTTTTTTTGATATCATGTGTCCAGGTTGTACTAAACCCTGCATTACAGTAACTACACGCAAAATTACAGTTACTGTCGAACGCAATTTCTAAATTTATAGGATTGACATTTTTTCTCCAATCCATCTCGAATGCTTCCTGTAGCGCACTATCATCGTATACTTGACTTTTGTATATCCGGTCACTGACTAAGTTTTTATCTAAATTTTCAATTTTCCAACAATATTCACATTCACGGGATTGTTTTCCCTCTTGTAACTCTTTTCGTACTAACTTCTTATATATAGTATTATGCAACGCACTAGGGTCGTTCTTTACTTCATCAGGATCAATACGGTGAGGAGGGGGATGATGACAGCTTGTAGTTGCGCCGTTACCTAACCATATAGTAGCATTATACCACTTTGCGCCACAAAACGTATTACTTTTTGTATCTAAAATAATTTCTTTGTATTTGCGGGTATCTTCATCCATTTTTAAAACTTTCTTTTGCCAATTTACATGTATTAAAAAAGTCCGCCATTTCAGGATACACTTTCAAAAAAGTGGTGCCTCTACGATTATCTAACTCATTGATATAGTCGTAAAATTTTGCTCGTCCTTCTCGTATATCTTCGTGTCCTTCACGTTCAGGTCTATTTGCACGATTATAATATGCTCGGTGTGTCACAATTCTCTTTAATTTCTCAAGTTCTACATTTAAGAACCCTATCTCAGTGCTCCATATATCAGAAGAAACGTTATTTGCCATAAACTTAATCGTATCCAACAAATAGTCTTGGAATAAATCTTCTGTGCAAAAATGTACGTCCATCCAGCCTGGCCAACGTAAATACGGTATATCTAAACTAACAGAAATATTACTTAGTGTACTATTTCTTTCTTGATGAGCAAGAATGGCAACACTATCAAATTCCTTGGGTTTGTGGCCGGTATCTGTGAATAAATTAGTTTCACTAGTACCTAATGGAGTATACTTTTTCTTAAGGTACAATACCCATTCTAGCATTGATTTGAAACTAGTAATGCTCAGAATATTAAAGGCAGACATTATACTAATTCTAACATCATCCATTGCTGCTATTTGTTCTGTTCGTACTTTTAGCAATTCGAAATTTAGCCCGGTTCGTGCGTATTCTGCCCTCTCTCCCCAGCCTTCAATGCTAGTATAAACAGTAATTTTTTTAACAACTTTCTTGTCTCGCATCTCAGTCAATAGTTCTACAAATGTATTCCACAATTTATCAGGTACACTTAGGTTACTATTTACAGAAAATTCCATGTCAGTATTAGGATTGTCAATCAACCACCGCATACTTTTGAATGTATCTTTGCTCATCAGAGGTTCACCGCCAGTAATACGATAATGTCTTAAATGAGGTAATGCAGCAGGAAACCACTCCCAGAACGCTTCGACATAAGGATTATGCTCTCTATTCTTATATACTAGACTTGTTAAGTCATGCTGGGCATGTACAGTTTCATCTTTAGATGTACCTTCCACTAGTTTTATTGGTCCATGCAACTTTAATTCTTCTGCCCATTTGCTACTGAATTCTGGTCCACAATATGTACATTTTAAATTACACGCATTACTAAAACTTACTTCTAAGTAACTTGGATAAATATTTTCGTCGCCAGTAAGCTTAACGATGTCATCATATCCATCGGACGCCCAATTCTCTAAACTTTTGAAAAAACGGTCACTGTCGCCACCGTCATCTTCTATTCTCCAACAATAATCACATTCACTTGGCTTTTCATTATTAAGCATCTGTTTTCTTGCGGTTTTAAGAATACTAGTATTGAATAATGCAGCCGGATTATCTTTTAGTTCATTTAATGGTATCTTATGCGGTGAAGGATGATGGCATGAATGTGTCATTCCTGTGCCTAGATGCATAGTAACCTGTTTGAATTTTGCAAGACACATCCCGCAACCAGTTTTATTTAACAATGTTTTCATTTGTGCTGTGTTGTGTTTACTATGCTGCATTACATTATTAGAAAATCGATTCCAATCCATATCATCAAACTTAATAGTATTATCCATAATTACCTCCTAGGTTATAATATTATTTGTCCCAACCGGTTGATTTTTCAGTTGCAAGTGGATTTGGTACTCTTTTTGGATTTATGTAAACTAATTTAAAAAAGTTTGACATTTCTGCTGTTGGATCACATAATTCCATTCCTAGCATTTCTGATAATTTATCACCTAATTCTAATGATTTATCATATAACAAGTCTTCATCGAATTCAGAATTGGCAGACAAAAATTCTGGATATACATCATCATGAAAATACGATTTGAACCAATCATAATCACTAATACTTTCAGTGATAAAGGTTTTATCGAAGTTGACCCTATAACATCCCATACGCGCACCGTATATTGCCCATAAACCATTTTCTATATCTGCACCAATATTACACCAAGTAAGTAATCGATGATAATTCTTTGGCCAAACTTTAGTTTTAAATTTAGAAGGTTCAATAATTTTGCCTTCATCCAACGACATTTTAACACCTTCACGAAAACCACTACGAAATGCTTGAAATGGTGATCCACTATTAAATATCATTGAATATGTATTATTCATTTGCTTGTAATCTAAATCCCAACAAAAGTCAAGTTTTTTAGTTTCATTGTCTGCATTCTCATGAGTCCGCATATCTAACACAAGTTGTACAGGCCAGCATTTAATGCCACCATTGCCATATACTAATCCATTAGTTATGTTCTTTGCGCCCCATGATATCACACTTTTACTTATATCAACGTTGGCAGGAAAATTCAATACAAGATCAAAAAACTGTTGATCAACAATATTATCACCATCAATAGTTATAAATCTATCTGATTTACTTTCACGTGCACAAGCCTTATGCGCATTATCAAATCCTTTTACACCATCAATACGTTTTGCTTGAGGATACTTTTTCAATAAATCAACATAATGTTCTTCTTTATTAGGCTCATCATAACTAAGATAAAATATATCTAAATCTTTTACTGTAATTGTAGTCATAATACTCTTTTATCCTCCATTGAATAAGTTTCTAATATTTCTTCAGTTATATACATACTTATATCATTATATTTATGTACATAGTTAATTTCATATTTTTCACCAGAAATTATGTTTTCATAATTTAAATTTATAGAATCAATTATAAAATCAGGCTCGTCTTGTAATGTAATATAGAAATTTTGATTTAACTTAGCAAGCAATGTGGTGTCTATCAATATATCTTTTGCCAACTGAAATGAAAATCCTGTGTCAATAATATCAATTATAATTGTAGGATTGGAAACAGTTTCCAATTTTTTTGTACATTGTGTTATATTAATAATATTTTTATCTTTTTGAACAATATAATAACTCACCGTATCATTTTTATAAATGACATGGAAATCATCAATTTTTCGTG
>Ga0222715_10002228_pt1 | contig 17902 bp, 14 predicted proteins | sample C33_9DmetaG_FD_165056 | JGI IMG/M metagenome (GOLD analysis project Ga0222715, IMG submission 165056) | Estuarine water microbial communities from San Francisco Bay, California, United States - C33_9D | ecosystem: Environmental > Aquatic > Marine > Unclassified | place: USA: California... | reverse complement strand
CTCAAAATTGACGAAGATTATATTTTTAAAAGGCTTTCACGAGCCTGTGCCCTGCGTGACCGACTATTTCCGGAACCGTTTTATAGACTAATCCATGCTGAGGCAGATGGAATGCCTGGCGTAATAATTGATCGATATGGAGACGTTGCCGTTGTCCAGATCAATACGGCTGGCTTCAGCCTTTTGGAAAACGAACTCCAGAGTGCGTTGAAGCGACTGCTAAATCCTAATGCTATAGTTTTTCAAAGAAGTTCCACTGTCCGTACCATGGAAGGACTATCTCTAGAGCCTGATGAAATTTTTGGAAAAATCTCCGAACGGACAGAACTAATAGAAAATGGGCTTGTTTTTCTTACCGATCTTGCCAGCGGACAGAAAACTGGTTGGTTTTATGACCAGCGAGGCAATCGGGCTGCCGTTGCAGCCATTGCTTCAGGGGCTCGTGTTCTTGACTGCTACTGCTACCTTGGTGGGTTCGGACTCAATGCCGCTGCTGGGGGCGCAAAAGCAGTAACAATGGTCGATCGGTCTGAACCCGCTCTTGCTTTGGCTCAAGCAGCTGCTAACCGAAACGGATTAAGCAATATTTGCAAATTTGAGCGGGAGGATGCGTTTTCTTTTTTAGAGAAAGCCGTCAAAGCAGGTGAACGTTGGGACGTCGTGATCGTGGATCCTCCGGCTTTCGTAAAAAGTCGCAAAGACATTGCTGCAGGCCTTCGCGGTTATCGCAAACTTTTGCGCCTAGCTGCTCAATTGGTTGAGCCAGGCGGTTTTCTATTTGCCGCCTCATGCTCCCATAATGTTGACGAAACGGCATTTAGCGAGCAAGTACGTCATGGCCTAGCCGATGCAGGTCGAACCGGGCGTCTCTTGCGCGCCGCAGGCGCTGCACCCGATCACCCTGTACACCCCTTCCTAGCCGAGAGTGCATACCTCTGCAGTGAGCTTCTTCAACTTGATTGATACCAGAATGGTTGCGCCGGGGGAAAATTCTGCCTAGCGTTTCAATGTCTGTCAGCACCAACGGGATTTTCCGCCATGTACGACATTGTCATTCGAAACGGAACCATCATTGATGGCACGGGTGCACCCGGCTACACCGGTGATATCGCTATCAGCGGTGATAAGATCGCCAAGGTAGGCGGTAAGGTCGGCTCAGGTAAGCGCGAAATAGACGCCAACGGTAAATTGGTTACGCCAGGTTTCGTAGATGTGCACACTCACTACGATGGCCAGGCTACATGGGACCCAATGCTCACACCGTCTTCTTGGCATGGTGTTACAACAATTCTATTTGGAAATTGTGGAGTTGGCTTTGCGCCGTGCCGACCCCAGGACCATGACGCCCTCATTGATCTTATGGAAGGTGTGGAGGACATCCCAGGGATTGTTTTGTCAGAAGGACTCAAATGGGACTGGGAGAGCTTTCCAGAATATCTTGACGCCCTCGAAAAACAGGAACGTGTCATCGACATAGGCGCCCAGATGCCCCACCACCCGTTGCGGGTCTATGTGATGGGGGACCGCGCCATTAATTTTGAGGACGCAACTGCTGAAGATATAGCAGAGATGCGAAAACTTACTGAAGAAGCTCTGAAAGCTGGTGCCTTTGGCTTCACAACTTCGCGAACAGAGTCCCATCGAACAACAAAAGGCGAACGCGTACCTGGCCGCTACGCAGCAGCAGACGAGCTCATAGGAATTGGTCAGGCGTTCAAAAACGTCGACCATGGCGCATACGGAATGCTCAATGATTTTGAGGATGAAGAGGCCGAATTCCAATGGATCGAAACTATTGGAAAAGAAACAGGTCGTCCTCTCTGGTTTCTTCTCACTGACCGTTATTCAGACCCAGAACGGTGGCGTCGCTTAATGAAAGGCGCCCATGCAGCACGTGATGAGGGGGCCAATGTAACCGCCCAAATTGCTGGACGAGCTGTGGGTATCATTTTGGGCTTTTCAACTTCTCTAACTCCATTCAGCGGACGTCCGACATTTGCCGCGCTAGAAGGTGTTCCTCAACCTGAGAGACTAGCAAAACTTAAAGATCCAAAAGTTCGCGCTCAGATACTTTCGGAGGATAATTCGGACGAACTTCTCTCTCGTTTACCACCCCTACAGAGAGCCATCGCGAGTCGTTGGGATCGTATGTACATACTCAATGACCCTCCCGAGTATGAGCCTAAGCCTGAAGCCGCGGTGCAAGAAGCAGCACGGCTTGCAGGCAAGTCTCCTCAAGAATTTGTTTACGACTTCATGGCGGAAGGCGATGGCGGAGGCATGGTGCTTTTCCCGGTTACCAACTTTGTTACTGGTGATCTAGAGCCTGTTCACGAGATGATGCAAGATGAAGCAACAATTGTTGGCTTAGGTGATGGCGGCGCCCATTGTGGCCAAATCTGTGACGCTTCAATGCCTACATTTATGCTGACCCACTGGACCCGTGACCGAACCCGTGGCGGAAAATTTCCCGTGGAATGGGCAGTTCGTCGCCTAACTAGCGAAACAGCTGACTTCTTTGGATTCAAAGATCGCGGAAGGCTTTCAGAAGGCTTGAAGGCAGATGTAAACGTTATTGATTATGATGCACTCCAAATTCGCCGGCCAGAAGTAATTTTTGATCTTCCAGCGGGTGGCCGTCGACTAGTTCAACGGGCTGAAGGATATGTGATGACCATAGTATCCGGCGTGCCAGTTTTTGAAAATGGCGAGCATACAGGCGCACTGCCAGGTAAGTTGGTCCGGGCTGGTTAAAACGCTAACGAGTTTTCCTTTTACATTTCCCAGAGAAAGCGGGGGCGGTATTGGATAATCCGAGCCCTATTGATGCTATAGCACTTGAGGTCTTCTCAAACCGTCTCCTTGCAATAGCCGAAGAGATGGGCCGACGGCTTGTGCGTTCATCATTCTCTCCAAACATTAAAGAACGAAGAGATTGCTCGACCGCGTTATTTGCCGCTGACGGCCGACTGATAGTTCAAGCGGCACACATCCCAATCCACTTGGGCTCTCTCTTTGGAGCTATTGAGGCGATCATTACCAAATTTCCGCTCGAGAACATGAAACCAGGAGATGCATTCATTGCGAATGATGCCTATCTCTGCGGCGGAACACACTTAAACGATATTTCAATTATCGAACCTGTGTTTGTAGAAGGTGGTGTTCACTATTTTGCTGCTTGCATTGGCCATCACACTGACGTGGGAGGCCCAACACCCGGCTCGATTGCCCCAGACGCCGCCTCAATCTTCGAAGAGGGCATCAGGATTCCTGCAACCCAAATTGCACGAAGTGGTGAACTTGATACTGGATTAATAGAATTAATTGCCCACAACACCCGAGAACCTGAAATCCGCAAATTAGATCTTGAGGTGCAGGCCGCAGTATCGCGCTTTGGAGCAATCCGCCTTGGGGAACTAGCATCACAAGAAGGCAGCAAACGCATGGCTTTGCTTGCTGATGGCCTAATCGAATATGCCCGACGTCGCCTTGCTGGGCGAATTGCTGAACTTCCAAATGGCACATACGCACATACTGTCTGGATGGATGACGACGGACTTGGCGGTGATCCACTACCAATCTGCGCAACGCTGACTGTAGAGGGCGAGAGGCTAATTTTCGACTTTGCCGGAACTGGTAATCAATCCCGCGGCGGTTTCAATTTACTGCCCTCGGGGGTGATGGCAACTGTGGGATATGCAGTGAAGGCCCTACTCGACCCTGATCTTCCGCCTAATTCAGGGCTATTCCAAGCAGTGGAGCTCCAAATACCTAAAGGAACAATACTCAACCCTAGATTTCCTGCCGCGGTTGGAGCCAGAACAACTACCTGCCAAAAGCTCTCAAGTGCCATTTTTGGCGCACTGCAACCGGCCCTACCTTTAGAGCGGACGATGGCTTCAAGTCACGATATTCTCGCTTCTATGGTCTTCGGTGGTGAAACGACGACTGGAGAGCCATACGTCTATCTCGAAACGATTGGTGGCGGAAATGGTGCCCTCGCTGATATGAACGGCATGGATGGCGCCCACTGTCACATTACCAATTCTTTAAATACACCAGCGGAAGCAGTTGAAAGCAGTTATCCCCTTCGCGTTATCGAATATTCACTCATTGAGGGATCCGGTGGAATAGGACGTATGCGTGGCGGCATGGGTCTTGCTCGCGAGATAGAGGCGGTGGGCCAACCAACCAGCTTTTCAAGTCGTGGAGATAACTTCAAAACATCACCCAAGGGAGTAAATGGTGGGGGTGATGGAGGTAGAGCCCGCGTGATCTTAAAACCAAAAAACGGAACTGAGAGGGTTGTTGACGTCAAACAACGCCGCCTCACAATGGCCCCTGGCGATAGGGTCCGTATGGAAACGCCTGGCGGAGGTGGATTTGGCGCTCCTGCCCTACGGCCGGTAGATCAGTTAGCTGCTGATATTGCAGATGGTCGCCTTTCTAATGATGCCTCTGATCTGTATCCTAAGCCCCTTGCCAATAGCGCAAAGGACATTGCTTCAGGTTAAAAGTTATAGTGAAGCACTTATAGGTCAATAAAATTAAGAAGGTTCGTGCACATGCCTGCTGCTACCGATTCAAAACGCCCTTGGCGTGAGCCACGTGTTCCGGAACAACGGTATTTTGAAGACTTCAAATTGGGTGAGCGGTTTATTTCCCCCTCACGAACACAAACTGATGCACTTTTCGCAGCGTTCCAAATGGCAAGCGGTGACAACCATCCAATCCACTACGATATTGAGTTCTGTCGAAGCCTTGGCTTTCCGGGTCTCCTTGCCCACGGCATGCAAGTGTTAATTCAAGCTGCTCCCGGAGCAGGCGATTTTCCCTTCATCGTACAAGATAGTCTGAAAGCGATTGTTGAGCTTACAGCGCGCTTTAAGGCTCCAGTCTTCTCTGGAGACACCACCTATCCCATGCTTGAGGTCATCGGGTTAGAGCCAGGGCGAACAACAGGTGTCATTGTGCTGCGGGCGACAGTGCATAATCAGCGAGATGAACTTTGTATGGAAGGTGAAATTAAGACGCTGATCAAACGCAGAGAGCCAACAATCTAATTTCTAAACTTGGAGCAGTGAATTGATTTGTGAATATTTAGGATCACAAAGCGTCACCAGCTAATACCATTCTATTAGGCCCACCCAAGCTGGTGAACTAAATCATCTCATCAGAAGTCAAATAGAGGATATCTATGCCACCCTTTGACCTTCAAGAAACCACCAAATTACTGAGCACTACCAGAGCCGTCAGAAAACGCCTCGATTTTAATAAACCAGTGCCTCGCGAAGTAATTATGGAGTGCCTTGATATTTCCCAGCAGGCTCCCACCGGCAGCAACCGCCAAGGATGGCGATGGCTTGTTGTATCAGATAGTGAAAAACGCAAAGCTCTTGCCGACATATACCGAAAAGGGGCTGGAGATTATCTGGTAAACTCTGAGGCTAAAGCAGCAGCTGATGGCGATCATCAATCAGTTAGAGTTTATTCTTCAGCACAATACCTAGCTGAGAACCTCGAAAAAGCACCGGTCCATGTGATCCCACTGATAAAAACAGATCATATGCCTGAAAACCCTCCAGCTCGAGCCTGGGCTGGACTGATGGGCTCAATCATGCCTGCAGTTTGGAGCTTCCAACTTGCGCTACGCGCTCGTGGGCTTGGCTCTGCCCTAACGACACTTCATCTTCATCACGCGGAAAATGCAGCAGATCTGCTCGGCATCCCAGACAAATTCATGCAAGTAGGTTTATTACCAGTTGCTTACACCCTCGGGACAGACTTTAAGCCAGCAAAAAGGCCACCGGTTGAAAACATAGTATCCTGGGAAAAGTGGCAAGGATAAAGGGACCCGAAACAACAAGTCCTAGAGACTACTCAGCGCTTGAAATCAGCTGATTGAGATTACGATGAAAATTGCAAATTACCTGTTCAAATTGTCCAAAAGTAAAATATTCGTTAGCACCGCTGGCTAAACCTTGTTGGATGCTTTTAGCCGCTGCACGATCCTCTAAAAGTCCCGTATCTTGCACAAAGTCGGCATCACGTCGCGCAATCTCCAAATTCTCTGGGGTTACCTCTTCTCCTTCGTTAGTAAGCTGATAGACCACCCAGCGTGTTGAACTAGGTGTTAAAGGCTCGAGAATGATGAAGAGAGTGTGGTTAGACAGCACTGAAGTATGGGCGTGCGGAAAGATTTGGAAAACTTGAGTATAGCGTCCCTCGTAATTTCGCTCCTCCGGTAACTTATCACGAAGCCTTTCTATTCTGTTAAACGGAAAGACAATCAGAGCATTACGATTATAGAGCTCTATGATGTTTAAGTTGTCATACCCATAGGGGTAGAAGGACTTATTGTGCAAAGCCCTAATGTGGTAGCCCTCCATGGAGGTCTCACCAATGAGCTTCCAATTAGCGTCATCAACAAATTCTAAGGAGTTAAAAACCCTTTGCTCAGGCTTGATAATTTCGGGTAGACAGTCGAGAGCCCCTGCCGAGATTGGTTCCTGTTGGGTAACAAAAACCACACCCGCTCTTTCTACGGCCGTTACTTCAGCTAATCCATGATCTGATTTATCAACTGAGGGAAAACCTTCAGCGCCGGGAATATGCTTGAGCTTCCCGTCTAAACCATATGTCCAAGCATGATAGGGGCACACAAAAGTCCTTGCACAACCTGAGCCATCTTTAAGTGCCATACCACGGTGTCTGCACGAATTACGAAATGCCCGAACTACACCATCATCACCACGAACGACCAATAGAGGGGTCCCTGCAGCGACCCGCGCAATGTAAGATCCAGCCTCAGGCAACGCGGCAGACGGACAGAAGGGCAGAGGAATAGACCGCATCATCTGCAGTTCTGCTTCAAAACGAGTCTGTGAAAAGTAGTTCTTAACCGGTTCCCGCCAAATTTCCCCGCCCACATCCGTCGTTTTATTATCAACATGACCGATCACACGGGCATAAATTTCTTCAGGCTTTGGAATTTCGATCATTAACCAATTTCACACGTTATAGATGTCGATTGGAATATCGACACGGTCATTTAAGAAAGTGATGTGCTTCCTTGCAATTTTGAGAGCTCCGTTATCATCACGCCGAAGCGTATAGTCATAACGGCCTCCGTGAACACGAGCACCCTTACGGTCTCCATATTGATGAACAGTCCAGCTGCAAGAAGCATCTATAGTAGTTTCCGAAACCGCCAGTAAAAGAACATTACCTACCACATGTGCGCTTCTTGGCATTGGCGTTGAAGCGTAGCTATCACGGGTACCTATTCTGTAAACTCTATCATCAAGTCCAGATTTATCGTGAAAGTAAATCAGGAAAAGTTCTTTGGCCGGATCAGAAGCAAGCGTTGTTTCATCAACCCAGGCAGGTATGAGGTATTCAGCATCTTCACTGAACAGGTCCAGCCAGTCATCAAAACGGCGCATATCAAGAAGATAAGCCTCCCTGTAAATCAACTGCTCCGCCTCATGTTGCAAACAAAGGTCTTTATTTGTCACCTGGCTCATCTATCTGCTGCCATTAATTCTGCCCAACGACGATATTGGCCAAGGAAAATTGTCTCCAAGTCCCAGGGCGTGTTCCGGCCTTTTGGCTCAATTTCAAGTTCACGTATATGTTCGTCAGCGCCGACTGAAGCCGTAGCCATCCCTCGATCAAATGGAGACCACTGAGCAAGTCGGCCCGCAACTCCAGCCTGCGTATCTTCCAGAGCTACAGAGTCGTCAGGAGTAGCCAGACCGCTAGTCAAAAAGAAATCACGAAATTTATTGAGTCGTGCCCGGCGAGCTTCAGAGCTCTCTCCCCTTGGGGCAATGCAAAAAACTTTAATTTCAGTTTTACTGGGGCTAAGGGGTCGGATTACGCGGATTTGCGTTGAAGACTGGTCCATAAGAAAAACATTAGGATAAATAAGCAGGTTACGCCCGCGCCCTACCATCCACTTCCATTTTTCCTCACCAACGAGAGGAACCAATTTATCCTTTGCTTCGTAAAGTGGCGCTGCTTCGGGAGCCCCACGATCAGACCAAATAACATTGTGACCGTGGCCAAGATCATAACAAGCAGTCTCAACAGTGCCTGGATCGAAACGTGCGTTCTCCGTTAACTTCATGCCTGAGGCATTGTTAAGTTCGTTCCGCCGCCTAACCGTTTGTGCAAAATTTCGATGCACAATCCCCACATGATAACCATCCACACCGTTTTCTATTTGAAGCTTCCAATTACACTCCACAATGTAGGTTGAAGACCCGGGTAGTACCTCCATCCCATCAGGAGACTGATCTGCCAGCATATCAATAAAGGGTCTAGAATCACCTAAATGCTCTGCCAAAGCCGGCGCCTCCGGATTAAGGCTTGCAAAAATAAAACCCTTATAATTCTCAACACGTGGCAAAGGGGTAAGATTGAAGCAGGATTTATCGATGCCGTTTGGATAGCCAATCGCCTCATCTTTAATGCGAATGCAATCTCCATCAGACTTGAAAGTCCAACCGTGGTATCGGCAAACAAAAATGCGAGCGTTGCCTTGGCGAGTTGGCGTTAGCAAAGCTCCTCTGTGTGAACAGGCATTGATGAGACCACCAATTTTGCCGTCATCTAGGCGGTTAATTATGACCGGCTGACGACCAATTTCAGTCCAAAAATAGTCTCCTGGTTTTGAAATTTGACTTTCATGGGCAACGTATATCCACGTAGCCTCGAAAATACGCAACATTTCAGTCTCATAAACATCTGGATCGTCATACATACGCCGATCAATGCGAAAACTGCCTTCAGCAGCCCGGTCGTTGACCATGGCGGCATAGTTGACTCCAAAACGAGACGTGTCTGGCATGGGAACATCTCCTGCAAAGTGAACAAATATTGCAGACTTTTTTGTCATCCCTCCAGACCGTGTAAAATTATTCTTTGAGGAGGCAAAAATGGGCGAAGATTCAACCTGGCTGGTAACCCCTGTCGGGCAAAGAGCAGATGGCAGTTGGATAACTGACATACTTGCAGAAAGAGCCAAAGAGAATGGGCTGTCTTGGCGTTATGCAGAGGCAAACAACTTTTCTCGAGAGCGAATGGAAGTCGTTCGGGGCCTCACAGATGATGATTTACAGCGACTTTACTATCGTCGTGGTTGGACTGATGGTTTGCCAATTATCCTACCAACACGAGCCCGTGTGCGATCTTTCTTACGACACGCAAGACAGAACGGGGATAAACTGATTGGGGAAGCAGAACCTCTTTTCGGTCAGGTAACAATAGAAAAAGCAGCTGCAAATGCCGTGATGGCAGGCTGTGACCCAGCGCATTTTCCCTTTGTAATTTCAGCACTAGAAGCGGTTCTCGATCCTAGTTTTAATCTCCGTGGCGTTCAGACAACCGATGAGAATGTAACACCACTTCTTTTGGTTTCGGGACCAGGGTTGGAGAGATTAGATCTTCATGGTGGCGTTGGCGCAATTGGACCTGGATGGCGAGGAAACATGGTTATCGGCCGCGCTCTAAGACTCTCAATTCAAAACTTAGGCGGTGGCTGGCCTGGCACGACGAACCTCGCAGGGCTTGGACAACCAGGCCGCCTGTGGCTTGTTTTGCCCGAGAACGAAGCAAATTCCCCTTGGCAAAGCTTACGTGAGCGACTTGGTTATTCTGCAAGTGAGACCGTGCTAATGGTTCTTAGAGCAGAGGCCACAGTTACATGCACAGGAAAACTAGACGATCTCGCTAGCTTAATGCGTTCCTCTTTATCGGCATTCAGTCGTCTGCATGGCGGAATATGCGCGGTAGCAATTGCTCCATTTGTTGCTCAAGGGTTGGCGGAGGAAGGTTGGACAGAACAAGACGTTCGGCAGTATCTGTGGGATTTATCCCAAGCTGATCCAGATGACTATAAACGCAGCTGGGTGGTCAGCGATCTGCAACCACGATCTGGGATTACAGAATGGGCAAGCGCGGCGGTAGCCTCAGGGAAGGGTCCACCCGCCGTCGAAACACCTGATCATATCGTTCTGGTCGTTGCAGGGGCCAACGCTGCCATCCCCCAGCATGCCTATTTTCCGACCTGGGGATTTCCAGAGGCTAAGATCATCAAAATGGTACAGCGGATCGATTGATATAGTGAAAACGTCTACAAAATGCTTTTTAAAACCTGATGGACGAACACCCTCCATTGCCCTATTTTCCGCGCACTGACGCTCGAGAGTCGAGCGCACGATTGGATGTTCTCCGATGCGTTATTCGATTTTGTGCCTAGCAGCACTTTTTTTAGCCTACGCCTCTATAAACCCAGCCGCCGCGCAGCAACGTGGGAACAGACCACCCCCAGCTTTGGTCGGCGATGAAATCGTTCAAGAAATAGCGAGCGAAACTGCCGCGGTAGTGGGGCGGTTTGTTTCAACAAGAGGCGGTGCCGTGGCAGCTCGTATATCTGGGGCCGTTGATGCGGTGTCAGTGGAGGTAGGAGAGCGGGTTGAGGCCGGACAAATTCTAGCGGAACTCGCAACTGACCGTTTGTCTGCCGAAGTGCAACGACGTAACGCTCTATTGGAACTTACGAAAGCTCGCATCCAAACGGCTAAGACCACCCAAAAGCTGGCAGAGCAATTGTTAAACCGCCTAGAACGACTGCGCAATTCTGCAGCTTTTTCTGAAGCTTTACTCTCAGACAAGCAATTAGAGGCAGAGAGAGCAGCGGCTCAAGTAAAGGAAGTTGAAGCAGACTACGCTCGAGCACTTGCTGAACTGCAGTTAGCGAAAGTTGAGCTCGAGTATAGCCAAGTGAAAGCCCCCTACTCCGGTGTTGTGGCGGAAAGACATACTGAGGTAGGAGGTTTTGTATCTATCGGCGCTCCTGTTGTGACGCTTATAGGGGACAAAGCGCTTGAAATTGAGGTGGAGGCCCCAACAGATCGCATGGGTGGGGTGCAACCTGGCGCCAAAGCAATCGTTACTTATGGTGCAGCCTCGGGAGAGATCAGGGTGCGTGCTGTGCTGCCCCGCGAAACCGGAGTATCTCGCACTCGCACAGTACGTTTCGGACCACTGCCAAAAGAAATTGCAAAGTTAGCTATCACAAACGCGGCCGTGACGATCAACATCCCTGTAGCCGCTCCTGAGCCTGTAGTCACAATCCACAAGGATGCCATAATTCGCCGGCCATCAGGTGCCGTTGCTGTATTTGCGAAGCCCAATGAAGCCGAACCAGGAACCTTCAATGCCGAGATCAAACCTGTTGAACTCGGTGCCGCTATCGGGCGGCGATTCATCTTGATAGAGGGGGCTTCGCCAGGTGACATAGCCGTTGTGCGAGGCAATGAAACCCTCAGACCCAATCAGACATTCAAGCTTGTCGGTAACCAACCTGCAGGAAAGTCTAATCGATGAACCTTATTCGCGCCGCCATTGAGCGGCCTGTTGCGACGGTTTCTGCCGTCCTCATGATTGTTCTTTTTGGCGGTCTTGCTCTGACCACGATCCCGATCCAGCTGATCCCAGAGGTAAATAAACCCCAAGTAACGGTGCAAACTTTATGGCCTGGGGCCGCTCCAGCCGAAGTGGAGCGGGAGATCGTCAACCGACAGGAAGAGGTGCTCCGTGGGGTCGAGAGCCTGGAAAAAATGGAGAGCCAATCCAGTACTGGACGAGGACGTGTAACCCTGACGTTTGCGGTTGGCACTGACATGGACAAGTCACTATTGCTCGTCGCGAACAGGCTCGATAGGGTGAATGGGTATCCAGATGAGGCCGATGAACCCACACTGAAGACAGCAAGTTCTGACGACAACGCCATTGCATGGTTTTCTATCCAACGTCTCCCAGGCAACGAAAGACCTATTCATACTTATCGGGACTTCGTTGAAGACTTTGTTCAGGATCGCTTTGAACGGGTACCTGGGGTTGCATTGACCAATCTCTATGGCGGCGGCAGCAGAGAACTTCAAATAGTTGTTGATCCAGAAAAATTAGCGCAATACCGGTTAACTATCGGTGAAGTCGTTAATCGCATCCGGACAGAGCATGCCTCGTTCTCCGCTGGCGAGCTAGACGAAGGGAAGCGAAGCTACGTCACTCGGATGGAAGGCAACCTCGACCGTCCCTCTGCCGTAGAAGACGTAGTTTTGCGTTCCGAAGTCGACCGGGCAACCGGTGCTGTTTCTCGTGTGACCGTTCGCGATGTAGCCAAAGTGGACTTTGGCTATTCTGAACCCACTGCGCGCATCCGAAGAAACGGTGCTCCAGGTATCGCTGTAAATGCCGTTCGCGAAACTGGCGCAAATGTCATCAAAGTAATGGAGGGACTTAGGGAAGCGGCTGCCGAACTTAACGATACGGTCCTTAAGCAGAACGGCCTAACCATTAAGCAAGTGTACGACGAGACGATTTACATTGAGTCTGCTATCGACCTGGTTCAATCAAACATAATAATAGGTGGCATATTAGCATCGATGGTGCTGTTGCTGTTCCTCCGCTCCTGGCGGCCAACGGTCATTGTAGCTATTGCCATTCCCGTTTCTGTTATCGGCTCTTTTGTAGCCATGGCCGCTCTTGGTCGCTCTATCAATGTTATATCTTTAGCTGGCATTGCTTTTGCAGTGGGTATGGTTGTGGATGCTGCCATCGTTGTGCTGGAAAATATCTACAGACATCGCGAAAGAGGGCTCAGTGCGCGCGAAGCCGCTTACAAAGGTGCGAGGCAAGTCTGGGGCGCCATCTTTGTTTCCGCTCTCACCACTGTGGTTGTATTCATCCCAGTCCTGGTAACAGATCTTGAAGTCGGTCAGCTGTTCCGAGACATAGCTGTTGCAATCTCGGTTTCTGTGATTCTGTCACTTCTTGTGGCGATAACTGTAATCCCAGCCCTAGGAAAGCGGCTTCTGATCAAGGACGTTAGCGAAGAGGCAAATCGAGTTCGCATTCCCCCGCTTGACGCCTTTGGTCGGGTATTTTCAGGAACATTTATCCGGTTGGCGCGAACAGCTGTTCGTTTTCGGAGCTTTGCCCTCCTGTGGGTGGGCACCATCACGGCGGTAGCGATAGTGGGCACGGTTTTATTCTTGCCTCGGCTAGACTACCTGCCCGAGGGCAATAAAAACCTCATACTAGGCTTTATAACGCCACCTGCAGGCTACAATCTAGAGACAAGCACTAGCATCGCTCTAGATTTTGAGGACGCAACCCGTAAACGGTGGGCGTCCGAGACGGGACCAGAACCAAGTCCGGACGGCCTGCCGAAAATGAGTGATTTCTACTACGTGGCACTGGGTGAACGCGTAATAGTACTTGCGCGGTCTGTAGACCCCACGAAAGTAAAGATGCTTCAGCGACCACTAATGCAGGAGGTGAGTAATCATCCCGACATCAGGGCTTTTTTCCGACTAGCTAGTGTCTTTGGACGTGGTATCGGTGGAGCGCGCGTGATCGATGTTGATGTGACCGCTGTAAATCTTGAAGACGCCATCGAGGTTGCAAATGTTGTTGATCGCCGACTAGCCACTGTTTTTCCAAGACGCGATGGGCATCAAGTGCGTCCTCTACCAAGTCTGGAATTGGGTTCACCCGAGGTGCGTGTTTATCCAGATCGAATACGGCTTGCTGACAATGGGGTTTCCGCAAGGGAGCTTGGTCTAACCCTGGATGCCTATAATGACGGCCTTCGTATAACCGAAGCCACGATTGGATCCGAGCGACTGAACATGGTTCTGAAAGGGCGGGAAGACGCTGTAAAATCAACTCAAGATATTGAATCACTGCCGGTTGTATCGAAGTCAGGTATTATTGTGCCGGCTTCTAGTCTTGCCGACATCGTCATGACGACGGGCCCTGTTCAAGTGCGTCACAAAGAGCGTCTTAGAACTGTCACCCTAGCGTTAACACCCGCAGACGCAATGCCCCTAGAGGAGGCAATGGCGAAGGTTCAATCAGAAGTTCTGGACCCACTTGTTAAAGCAGGTCTGCCAGAGGGCGTCCACTTTCGCCTCGCGGGCACAGCTGATGAACTTGGAAAGACCAAGACAGAACTGTCTTATGACCTGCTTGTCGCACTGGTTATTGTCTTCTTAGTGATGGCTGTTCAGTTTGAAAGCTTCGTCTATCCCCTTGTGATCCTTTTTTCCGTTCCACTTGCGACTGCAGGCGCCGTGCTTGCTCTCGGACTAATGAATATCTGGACGCTTCAAAACTTGGATATGCTGACTGTCTTAGGCTTCGTTATCTTGATCGGCGTTGTAGTGAATAATGCCATCTTGCTTGTAGATCAGACACTCCAGCATATCAGAGAAGATGGGATGATGCCGGGGGACGCCATAGTGGAGGCAACTCGGAACCGTATCCGGCCTATCTTCATGTCTACACTGACTAGCGTTATCGGGATGTTGCCTTTGGTTTTAGCTCCAGGAGCTGGCTCTGAACTCTACCGTGGCCTAGGTGCAGTCGTTATTGGTGGACTCGGTCTGTCCTCTGTGATGACCCTGGCCGTTGTGCCGCCATTAATGGGCCTGGTAGTTGCCCCACTAGAGCGACGCGCTGGGCGAATTAAAGCTGAGGAGCAGGCACCACTAACCTCGGCAGCTCAGGCTCCTGCTGAGTAATGAATGAAGCAGATTTCATAGTCGTTGGCGGAGGGGTAGCGGGCGCATCAGTAGCCAGAGCATTGGCGCCGCGAGCAAAGGTAATAATACTCGAGATGGAGAGCCATCCGGGTTACCATACCTCTGGTCGGTCCGCTGCTTTATATTCAAAGAGATATAAAGAACCTTCTATTCGTGGGCTCGCTACCGCTAGCGGAAATTTCCTTGAAAACCCGCCACCTGGGTTTTCCCAAACGCCCTTACTTTCTCCCCGCGGCCTTCTAATCTTTGGACGGGAAGACCAACGTGCTGCTGTTGATGGGCAATTCACGTCAGAGCAAATTCAAGATGGGGTAGCAGAGGCGATTTCCATAAAAGATGCTTGCAGCCTGGTGCCGTGCCTTAATCCTGACTATGTGTCCTCAGCAATGTATGTGCCGGCTGCCGCTGATATTGATGTTCATGCCTTGCACCAGGGTTTTCTCTCGCTTGCACAACGGTCCGGCGCCAAGCTTATTTGTGATGCCCCTGTAACAGCGCTTTCCTTTGCCAAGGGGAAATGGGAAGTGGGAACTCCGCGTGGCACTTTCTTCACTCCTATAATTATAAATGCTGCTGGTGCTTGGGCAGACAAAATTGCGACCCTTGCAGGACTGACACCACTTGGAATTCAGCCGCTTCGTCGGACTTGCATTACGTTTGACCCACCATCAGGCGTAACACCAGGTTCTTGGCCTATGGCAATGGACGCAGAAGAAAATTTTTACTTCAAACCCGAAGCTGGTCGTATTCTTGCAAGTCCTTGTGATGAGCATGGTAGCCCTCCTGTTGATGCCCAACCTGAAGAGTTGGATATTGCTCATGCGGTAGATCGAGTGGAGCGCGCAACGACATTGAAGGTTCAACACATCAATCATCGCTGGGCTGGGCTTCGATGCTTTATGGCAGACCGCAGGCCTTCGGTTGGTAAGGATAACCGTGCTGATGGCTTCATCTGGTTAGCCGGCCTAGGTGGTTTTGGAATGATGACTTCAGAAGCCTTAGGCCGCCTAGCCGCTAGTGCTGCCATGGCGGAAGCTCCACCTAAAGACATCCTCACCTCCGGCGTAGACCCTTCAAGTATTGCTCCAAGCCGACTAGTGACGTGAGAGGAGACTATCAACATGCCAATTAGTATCACTAGACTAGATCACTTGGTTCTAACGGTTCGTGATATCGAAGCCACGCGCAAATTCTACGAAGATGTTCTAGGTATGGAGATGCGAGGCTTTGGGGACGGACGCTTCGCCTTACATTTTGGCAATCAAAAACTGAATTTGCATGAAGCCGACCACCCCATTGACCCAAATGTTCGTCATGCAACGCCTGGGTCTGCAGACCTTTGTTTCATCACTGAAACGCCAATCGATGAGGTTGCATCCCAACTAACTGCTCTAAATATTCCTATTATAACTGGACCAGGGGAACGTACAGGGGCCCAAGGGCCTCTGCTATCGGTATATGTCTATGACCCAGACGAAAATCTTATAGAAATTGCGAATTGCATTTAGTTAATCACATATAAGATTGCACGAGACCCTTTGCTTCAGCGCATTCGCTAATTTCTGTGACAATAAAGATTTTAAAAATTTCTAAAAACACGAAATAAGATTGCGGCCTATCTCATCCAAAAGCTGAGTATAAAAATTGGGTCCATTTGGAATATTGCTCCCTAAAGGATCGATGATCCCAAGGCGGACATTGCCTTTATTCGATAAAACTTCGACTAACTTTGGCGGATATTGTGGCTCAGTAAGCACACAAACTTCTGGATATTCACTCAGAGTCTCTCGAAGTTCTGCTAGTCTGCGAGCGCTTAGCGGAGCTGCGTCGCTATCTTTGAGGGAGCCGATAAATTTCAACTCAAACCGGCGTTCAAGGTACTGATAGGCATCGTGGTAGGCTGCAAATGGTTTTGTTTTTATCGTCGATAATTTATCGCTAAGAACTGCAAATGTTCTTTCTATTTCCGCCTGGCCAGCTTTGGCGTTGACACGATAGCCTGAAGCATTCTGGGGATCCAAAGTGGCCAGCGTTTCAGCGATAGTGTTTAGCCATCTGGAAGCTATTTCTGGGTCAAGCCAAGCATGAGGATCAAATTGCTTGTGGGAATCGAAATGCTGGTGCGAATGACCATGGCTGTGCGTGGTCTGGACTGGAAGCAGCAATTCGCCAGATAAAGGAAGTAACGCTACCGATTCTGCATTTCGCGCAATATTTTCAATGGGCTTCTGAAGCCAAGGCGTCAAAGACGAGCCAACCCAAAAGACCACATTTGCTTGGCTCAGTGTTTTAGTCTTGGAAGGGGATAAGCTAAAATAATGGGCAGAGACTCCTGGCGGTACTATAAGACTCGGACTTCCAACACCAGTCATCACCCGAGAGACTAGACCATGCACTGGTGCTATATCGGTAATAACTTGAGGAGCAGCCGATGATTGAACTGAGGAAAAGGCACTCAACAGAAGAGCACAAAAAATAATACGCATCTCTCACCTTTTAGTTTTACCAGATATGTAATAACATAACGTTTCTAATATGCAATTAGAAAAGAGTTACTGCTATGCGTGCCTTTGAAGAGCATGACCATCAGAAGTGTCGTCAGGCTGGGATCGCTGTCGCTGAGGCTAAGTGTAAAGCTGCAGGCGTCCGACTGACAGATGTTCGTCGGCGCGTCCTAGAAATCCTTTTGGAGAGCCATCAGGCAATTGGTGCCTATCAAGTTTTGGCCCGTCTGCAAGAGGAAGGCCATGGAAGTCATCCTCCCCTCGCTTACAGGGCCCTCGAATTTCTTGTTCAAAACGGTCTAGCCCATAAGCTGGAAAGCGCCAACGCATTCGTAGCATGCGCAGCACCGGAGGTGGGACATAACCCAGCTTTCTTCATTTGCCGATTATGTGGGTCCGTAGCAGAAGATGAAGACTTCTCAATCGCCCGAGCCCTCAACAAAGTAGCAAACGAAGCCAAATTTAAAGTGGAAACGACTGCTGTTGAACTTGAAGGCCTATGTTCTTTTTGCCAGCAAGGTTGTGAATTGTGACACTACTAATTGAAACACGCGGCCTTACAATCGACCTCTCCGGTCAGACAGTGCTCAAGCATGTAGATTTTGCCGTTACTAGAGGTGAAATCGTCGTAATTGTTGGCCCAAATGGATCTGGAAAAACCACTTTCTTGCGGGCCCTCATTGGCGCTGTAAAACCCAGTTCTGGCTCAGCCTATCAAAAGCCTGATTTGCGGATTGGATATGTACCCCAGAGACTCACAGTGGACAAAACACTGCACCA
>Ga0222715_10002225_pt1 | contig 17906 bp, 15 predicted proteins | sample C33_9DmetaG_FD_165056 | JGI IMG/M metagenome (GOLD analysis project Ga0222715, IMG submission 165056) | Estuarine water microbial communities from San Francisco Bay, California, United States - C33_9D | ecosystem: Environmental > Aquatic > Marine > Unclassified | place: USA: California... | reverse complement strand
AAAATAAATCTTGGTTTATGTTTTTTTTTTTTTTCAATTTTGCTTTTTTATGAATTTAAAAATTAGAAATTTTAACACTTCTGTTACATTGCCGGCCCCTCGTCGCGCCCGCCCTTTTGGGTATTATTCTATTTAGGAAACTAGGTGAGTCCAGTTTCGTTTCGATTCAATCTTAATTAAATTTTAAACCATAGTGAAAGTAACAGTCGCTTCTTTGAAGCATATTAAATATTGTGATATAATCTCAGAAACAATAAGTTCTTCTGCAAAAGTTAGAGGAACTGGAATTGCATTAAGATCTCCAGAGTATATTAAGCAAAAAATTGAAAACAACAACGCTGTAATTGCTACTGAAGATTCAGAATTTGCTGGTTTCTGTTACATCGAAATTTGGGGACATGGAAAATACGTTGCTCATTCAGGATTAATTGTATCACCAAAATTTAGAGGAAAAGGACTAGCAAAAAAAATAAAAAAGCTAACCTTTCAACATTCATTAGAAAAATATCCTGATTCAAAAATATTTGGAATTACCACTGGTCTTCCAGTAATGAAAATTAATTATGAATTAGGATACAAACCTGTAACATTCTCTGAACTAACTGATGATGAGGAGTTTTGGAAGGGATGTCAAACTTGCAAAAATTATGATGTTCTCAACAGAACAAACAAACAAATGTGTTTATGCACGGGGATGTTATATGAACCAAAAAATAATATATGAAAAAAATAGTATTGGCCTATAGCGGAGGATTAGATACCTCATATTGTTTAAAAAAATTATCAAATGAAGGTAATGAAGTTCATGCCGTTAATATAAATACTGGAGGGTTTTCAATTATTGAAATTGAAAAAATGAAAGAAAAGGCATTGAAATTAGGTGCACATTCATTTGTTTCAATTAATTCAGTTTATTCTTTTTATGAAAAAATTATTAAATTTTTGGTTTATGGAAACGTATTAAGAAACAATACTTACCCTCTCTCAGTTAGTTCCGAAAGAACAATTCAAGCAATAGAAATACTAAAGTATGCTAATGAGTATAAAGCCTCTCACATTGCTCATGGAAGTACAGGAGCAGGAAATGACCAAGTTAGATTTGATTCAATATTTCAAATACTTGCTCCTAATATAAAAATCATAACTCCAATTAGAGATTCAAGTTTGTCTAGACAAAATGAAATAGATTATTTGTTGAAATCTGGTATTAATATTTCTTGGGACAAAGCTAAATACTCAATTAATAAGGGTCTCTGGGGAACTAGTGTAGGTGGAGATGAGACCTTAACATCAAATTTAAAACTTCCAGAAGAAGCTTATCCTGGAAAACTAACAGAATCAGAAAAAAAAGACATAGTTGTAACATTTAAAAAAGGAGAGATTGTTGGATTAAATGGAGAATTTTATGATCCTGTGACATGTATAAAACTGATAAATAAAGAATGTGATAAATTTTGCATTGGAAGAGACATACACGTTGGAGACAGTATTATAGGAATTAAAGGAAGAGTTGGATTTCAAGCTGGAGGGCCTTTGATGATAATAAAATCTCATCACCTTCTAGAAAAGCATACATTAACAAAATGGCAACAATATCAAAAAGAACAACTGTCTAATTTTTATGGGATGCATCTTCATGAGGGTCAATATTTAGACCCTGTTTTAAGAGATATTGAATCTTTTCTTCAAAGTAGTCAAAAAAATGTTAGTGGTGAAGTTTACATAAGCCTTTATCCATATAGATTTACTTTAAATGGAATAAAATCTGATAATGATTTAATGAATTCAGAATTTGGTTCTTACGGAGAAGAAAATAAGAAATGGTCTTCTGAAGACGCAAAAGGTTTTATAAAAATTATTTCTAATCAAAATAAAATTTATCAATATGTCAATAACAAATAAAATAAAAGTTGGAATTGTTGGAGGATCAGGATACACAGGTGGAGAATTAATAAGACTACTTATTAATCACCCAAAAGTTGATATCAGCTTTGTAAATAGTAAAACCTACACAGGAAAAAAAGTCGTTGACATTCATAAAGATTTAATTGGTGAATCAGAAATTAAATTTATTGGTGAAATCAAAGATTGTGATTTAATGTTTCTTTGTTTAGGACATAATAAATCAGAGGAATTTCTAAGAAAAACATCTATTAATACAAAAACTAAAATAATCGATTTAAGTCAGGACTATAGATTAGAAAAATCATTTAAAGGAAAAGATGAAAAAAGAAATTTTGTCTATGGTCTTCCTGAACTTTATAAACACAAAATAAAAACAGCGAAAAATATTTCGAATCCTGGTTGTTTTGCAACTGCTATCGAAATTGGTTTAATACCCTCAGTTGAAAAAAAATATATTCATGGTGAAGTTCACACAAATGCAATAACAGGAAGCACTGGAGCTGGAATTGTGCCTTCAAAAACAACTCATTTTAGTTGGAGAAATAACAATGTATCAAATTATAACATATTCAATCACAGGCATTTAAACGAAATATATCATCATTTAAATCAATTTTCAAATGAAATCAAAATTAATTTTATTCCAGTAAGAGGAAACTTTTCTAGAGGAATATTTTGTACAAGTTATTTTAAGTCTAATGTTAAAATTGAAGAAATTAATGAACTGTATAGTCACTATTATAAAAATCATCCATTTGTACACATTTCTAAAAATGAAATTAGTTTAAAAGAAGTTATAAATACAAATAAATGTATTCTTCATTTAACTAAAGTCAATGACAAAATATTAATTACATCAATTATTGATAATTTAATTAAAGGTGCATCTGGACAAGCTATTCAAAATATGAATTTAATATCTGGTTTTGAAGAAACAACCGGTCTTAACTTAAAATCATCAATTTTTTAAAAATAATAAAATAATGAAAATATCAATTTTAGGAACAGGAAATTTAGGATCTAGCATAGCAAGTGGTTTGTTAGAAAAAAATATGATAACCCAACTGTTTTTAACAAAAAAAAACTTATCAACTTTATATAAATGGGAAAAAGTTCCAGAAATCAAAATCACAACAAATAATGTTAATGCAGTAAAAAACTCTGATATTATAATTATTTGTGTTCAGCCTTCCCAATTTGAAAATATAGCAAATGAAATTAAAGATTATTTGACCGATAGGCACACAATAATTTCTACTATAACTGGTTTATCAATAAAAAAAATCGAAAAATTTTTTGGTGCAAAAACAAATGTTATTAGAGCAATGCCTAACACTGCTATTTCAATTGGTAAATCTACTACTTGCATATGCAACAATAAATATGGAAAATATAAAATAGAATTAGCTGAGTCCATTTTTAACAGCTTGGGTGAAACTTTCATAATTAATGAAAATGACATGCAGGCTGCAACAGTTTTATGTGCTAGTGGAATTGCTTTTTGGATGAGGCTAATTAGATCAACAGCTCAAGGTGGTGTTCAACTAGGTTTTGAGAGCAATAAATCATTAAAAATGTCTATTTCAACAGCTTTAGGAGCTGTGTCACTATTAATGAACAATAAAAGTCATCCGGAACAAGAGATTGACAGGGTTACAACGCCAAGCGGTTGTACCATAAAAGGCTTAATTGAAATGGAACATCACGGATTAAGTTCTGCACTTATTAGTGGATTGTCATCCTCATTTGAAAAAATTAATCAAATATCATCGAAATGAATTTATTTAATGTATATCCACTCTACGAAATTACACCATCACATGGCAACATGTGTTATGTATTTGACAAAAAAGGACAAAAATATCTAGATTTATATGGAGGGCATGCTGTTATTTCAATTGGACACAATCATCCTAATTATATTAAATCTCTAACAAATCAATTAAATAAAATTGGATTTTATTCCAATTATATAATTAACGATTTACAGAAAGAAGTTGCCAATGAAATAATACAACAATCTAATTGTCAGAATTATAAATTATTTATGACAAATAGTGGAGCTGAATCCAATGAAAATGCTTTACAAGTTGCTTCATTTTATAACAAAAGAGAAAAAATAATTGCATTTAAAAATTCATTCCATGGAAGAAGTAACGCTGCTCTTAGTATAACTGATAATTATAAAATTAAATCAGAATTAAATAAAAAAATTAATGTAATACACATAGAATTTAATGACAAAGCAAGCTTTGAAAAAGAAATTTCAAACGGAGATGTTAGTTCAGTAATTTTTGAGTCCATTCAAGGAGTTGGAGGATTGGATCAACCAAGTACAGAATTTGTTAAACACATTTCAAAAAAATGTAAAGAATATGATACCTGTTTAATTGCTGATGAAATTCAATCTGGATTTGGAAGAACAGGAGATTTTTTTGCATTTCAAAATCATGATATAAATCCTGATATTATATGTATGGCCAAAGGAATGGGGAATGGTTTTCCTGTTGGTGGAATCCTAATTAAAGATCATATAAAATCAAGTTTTGGTATGCTAGGAACAACATTCGGTGGAAATCATCTTGCATGTTCAGCAGTATTATCAGTTTTAAAAACTATAAAAGAAGAATCTTTACTTTCAAATACTAAGGAAATGGAAGTATATTTTAGAGAAAAAATTTCAAAAATCAAATCAGTAATTAAAATTAAAGGAAGAGGACTTATGCTGGGTATTGAATTTGATTTTGAAGCTGCGCAGTTAAGAAAAAATCTAATTTTTAATCACAAAATATTCACTGGTGGAAGTGCTAACAAAAATCTTCTTAGAATTTTACCACCACTTAATATTAACAAGTCTCATATTGATATATTATTTAACGCATTAAAGGAGGAACTAAAATGAAAAAATTTATAAAATGTAACGACTTAATTGATTTTGAATTATGCGTTAATCAAATTATCGATTCAAAAAAAAACCCAACAAAAGAACTTTATAATAAAAAGGGGAAAGTTCTTGGTTTAATTTTTTTTAATCCTAGTTTAAGAACAAGATTGAGTACTCAAAAAGCTGCAATGAATTTGGGAATGAAAACAATATGTATGAACATAAAAGATGAAGGATGGCAACTTGAATTTGACGACAATGTAATAATGAATGGAGATAAAGCTGAACATGTAAGAGAGGCTGCAAAAGTTATTTCAACCTATTGTGATATTATTGGTATAAGATCATTTGCAAACTTATCTAACAAAAAATCAGATTTGGAAGATAAAGTAATTAATTCTTTTGTGAAATACTCAACAGTTCCAATTATTAATTTAGAAAGTGCTAAAAGTCATCCTCTACAATCTTTAGCAGATGCAATAACTATTAAAGAGATGAGTAAAGTAAAAAAACCTAAAATAGTATTATCGTGGGCGCCACATCCTAAACCTCTTCCCCACGCTGTAGCTAATTCTTTTATTGAAATGTGTAAGCTTTGTGATTTTGATTTGACTATTGCCAATCCAATTGGTTACAATTTAGATAAAAAAATTACGGAAGGATATAAAATCGTTAATAAACAAAATGATGCTTTTAAAAATGCCGATTTTATATATGCTAAAAATTGGTCATGTTTTGATGATTATGGAAAAGTAAATATTTACGACAACTCGTGGACAATTGATGAAAATAAAATGAGTTTAACTAATAAAGCTTACTTTATGCATTGCCTTCCAGTTAGAAGAAATATGATTGTTACTGATTCAGTTTTAGAATCAAACAGTAACATTTCAATAAAACAAGCAAGTAATAGAGTTCATGCAGCTCAATTTATAATTAATGAATTATTGAAAAATGAAAACTAAATTAACAATTGTAAAAGTTGGCGGAGTTATTTTAGATGACAATTTATTATTTGAAGAATTTTTAAAAAACTTTTCATTAATTAATGAAAATAAAATAATTGTTCATGGTGGTGGTATTATTGCATCTAATTATATGATTAGACTAGGAATAATACCTAAAATGATTAATGGAAGAAGAATCACTGATTCTAAAACATTAGATATAGCAATTATGACCTACGCAGGACTGGTCAATAAAAAAATCGTTTCAAAACTCCAGAAATTAAATTGTAATTCAATTGGCCTTTCAGGAGCTGATGGAAATTTGATTAAATCAAAAATCAGAAAAGTAAATAAAATTGATTATGGTTTTGTAGGGGATATTGAAAAGATTAATGATGAATTTTTATTTAATCTGTTAAACTCAAATTTAACACCTACAATTTGTTCTCTTACACATGATAAAAAGGGACAACTTTTAAATACCAATGCTGACACCATAGCATCTAAAATAGCTATAGCGATGTCAAAATACTACAATGTAACATTAAAATATTGCTTTGATAAACCAGGTGTATTAATGGATCAAAACAGTAATACTAGTATCAAAAAAAACATAACCAAAAATGAATTTAAAAAACTTGTTGATAATAAAATAATTAGCGATGGAATGATTCCGAAGTTGGAAAACTGTTTTCATGCATTAGAAAATGGAGTTAATAAAATTTATATAGGAGATTTAGATATTATATACACAATTAACAATTGTACAAAAATCACACTCTAATGAACGAACTTAAACTAAAATCTATTGAACTATTAAAAAAGTTGATTCAAACTGAATCATTTTCAACAAAAGAAGAGAAAACTGCTGAACTGATTGAAAAATGGTTTAAAAAAAACGATATAGTTTCACAGAAATTTAATAATAATATTTATGCTTTTAATAAATATCATGATTCAAAAAAACCCTATATATTATTAAACTCTCATCATGATACGGTTAGACCAAATTCTGGATATACTCTAAATCCTTTTAAAAGTATTATTAAAGACAAAAAACTGTTTGGATTAGGAAGTAATGACGCAGGTGGAGCACTAGTCTCACTAATGGCTGTTTTTTTACATTACTACAATAAAAAAAATTTAAAATACAACCTGATCATATTAGCGTCAGCTGAAGAAGAATCCTCAGGTGATAATGGAATTGCGTCGGTCATTCCTAAATTACCAAAAATAAGTTTTGCGATTATTGGAGAACCCACATTAATGAAGATGGCAGTAGCTGAGAGAGGATTAATTGTTTATGATTTAAAAGTTGATGGAACAGCTTCACACGCTGCTCATAAAAACAACGATAATCCTATTATTAAATCAATTAATATTTTAAAATGGATTAATGATTTAAGTTTTGATAAAGAATCAAGTTTTTTAGGAAAGGTTAAGGTTACAGTTACTCAAATAAATGCAGGGGATCAACACAATGTAGTACCCTCAAATCTAACCATGGTTTTAGATGTAAGGGTTAACGATTGTTATACAAATAAAGAGATAAATGATTATATAGTTAAAAACTCCCCTTGTAATATAAAAGCAAGATCTCTTAATTTGAATTCATCTTCAATTGATTCAGATCATGAAATAGTTTTAGCAGCAAATAAGTTGAATATTGAAAAATATGGATCTCCTACTCTTTCAGATCAATCAAAAATAAATTTTCCGTCAGTCAAAATCGGTCCCGGAGATTCAAAAAGATCACATACAGCAAATGAGTTTATATACATTAAAGAAATTGAGGAAGCTATACCTATATACATAAAACTTTTAAACGAATTACTTTAAAAAAACGATTATGAAACTTTGGAATAAAGAAAACAGTCTTAATAAAAAAATTGAAAAATTTACAGTTGGAAATGATAGGGTTTATGATTTATATATAGCCAAATATGATGTTATTGCATCAATAGCTCATGCTAAAATGTTAAATAAAATTGGAATACTGAAAAATGATGAATCTGAAAAAATATTAAATGTACTTTATGACATTGGTAATGATATTAGCTCAGGCAACTTTAATATTGAAAATGAATTTGAAGATGTTCATTCAAAAATAGAATCAATTTTAATTAAACATTTAGGTGTAATTGGAAAAAAAATACACACTGGAAGATCTAGAAACGATCAGGTTTTGGTAGCAACTCAACTTTTTTTAAAAAATGAAATTTTACTGATCAAGGAATTGACAGTTAAATTATTTGATACACTACTAAATTTAGCCGAAAAAAATAAAAATAAATTACTTCCCGGTTATACTCATCTTCAAGTAGCAATGCCGTCATCGTTCGGGCTATGGTTTTCATTATATGCTGAAAACTTAATTGATGATATTTTATATTTAAACACTGCCTTTAAAATTAATAATCAAAATCCTCTTGGTAGCGGAGCTGGATTTGGAAGTTCATTTAAAATTGATAGAGATTTTACAACTGAAGAATTGAAATTCGATGATTTAAAGTATAATGTTGCATCAGCACAAATGAATAGAGGGAAAGTTGAAAAATCTGTTATTATTGCAATAAATTCAATTGCTGGAACTTTATCTAGATTATCAACAGACGTATGTTTTTATATGAGTCAAGAACTTAATTTTATTTCTTTTCCTGAAGAATTCACCACTGGTTCCAGTATAATGCCTCATAAAAAAAATCCAGATGTTTTTGAGCTCATCAGAGCTAAATGCAATTCATTACAATCACTTGTAAATGAATTTAATATTCTTTCAATAAATCTAACCAGCGGTTATCATCGAGATATGCAATTGTACAAAGGAAAAACTATTGAAGCAATAATAGAAATAAAAGATTGTTTAGAAATTTTAGATTTTACAATTAAAAAAATTAAAATTAGAGATAACATATTAAACGATAATAAATATGATTATGTTTTTTCAGTTGAAAACCTGAACGAATTAGTTGAAAAAGGGTATTCATTTAGAGATGCATATATGAAAATATCTGATGATATTAAGAATAATGATTTTATTCCTAAAAGAGATTTCAAACACGTCTTAAAAGGTAGTATTGGTAATTTGTGTTTAGATAAAATTAAAGCGAAAATGGATAAAGCTATTAATTAAATATGAAGAGGTCTATTTTCAGTAGCAGCTAGTGCTGCTTCTTTAATTGCTTCAGCATAAGTTGGATGAGAATGGCTCATTCTGGAAACATCTTCAGCAGAGGCTCTGAATTCCATTGCAGTTACTGCCTCAGCTATTAAATCTGCAGCTCGTGCTCCAATAATATGAACACCTAAAATTTCATCTGTTTTTTTATCAGCCAGTATTTTAACAAAACCATCAACATCCATACTTGCTCTGGATCTTCCAAGTGCTCTCATAGGAAATTGCCCAGACTTAAACTCAATCTCGTTTTTACTTAACTCCTGTTCTGTTTTACCTACAGATGCCACCTCTGGCCATGTGTAAATTACATTAGGTATTAAATTATAGTTAATATGAGGTTTTTGATTTGCTATAATTTCAGCAACTAAAACACCCTCCTCTTCAGCTTTATGTGCTAACATAGGACCTTTAATGACATCACCAATCGCAAAAATATTTTCATCAATTGTTTGTAAACTCTCATTTACCGAAATTTGACCTCTTTCATTTGTATCAATACCAACCTTTTCTAAATCAAGACCTTCTGTATAAGATTTTCTTCCCACTGAAACCAAACAGTAATCACCCTTGAAAGTAATTGTTTTACCTTTTGAATCTTCGGCTGTTACTGTAACAATATTATTTTTAGAAATAATATTGGTAACCTTGTGAGAAAGATTGAAATTTATTTTTTGTTTTTTAAAAATTCTTAAAAGTTCTTTAGAAACGGATTTATCCATGAATGGGGTAATCTTGTCAGAGTATTCAACTACTGACACATTAGAACCCAATCTACTATACACTTGCCCTAACTCTAATCCGATAACTCCACCACCAATAACAATAAGATTTTTTGGGATTTCTTTAAGTTGAAGAGCTTCTGTTGAAGATATGATTCTGTCTTTATCGAAATTGGCAAATGGTAAAGAAATGGGTTTAGATCCAGTTGCAATAACAGCTTTTTTAAAATTTATTTTTGAATTGCCTTTAATGTTTGAAATCTTAATTGTTTTATTATCTATAAATGATCCTATTCCATTAAAAACTGTAATCTTATTTTTTGACATCAAAAAATCTATTCCTTTAGTAGTCTGCTCAACAACAGAATTTTTTCTTGAAATCATTTTTTTAAAATCAACTTTAAGACTTCCTTCAATTTCAATTCCATGGCTTGAAAAATTATGTACTGCTTCATGAAAATGGTGAGAAGAATCTAAAAGTGATTTCGAGGGGATACATCCAACATTTAAACAAGTGCCCCCAAGAGAATTATATTTTTCAATAATTGCAGTTTTCATGCCTAATTGAGCACTTCTAATGGCACATACATATCCACCAGGACCTGAACCAATAACAACTACATCATAATCTTCCATTATTTTTTTTTTCAAAAGTACAAATGTTTTAATTTAAAACATAAATGAATTAATTTAAATTAAGCATTTTAAATGAAGTAATTATATATTAGCAATATGGGAAAAAGCAACAATAAAATTAATTTAACTCTAGGCGAATCCTTACTGCCAATTTTTATTTTAATTTTTTTATTATCATTCAATGTATATGTTTATGGTGATGATGCAATGAGTGGTTCAAACCAATTTATATTACTAATTGGAGGATTCGTAGGTATATTTTTAGGAAAAATAAAAGGTTTTAGTTTTTCAGTAATGATTAATACAATTGCAGACAATCTAAAATCAGTTACTGGGGCTATAATAATATTGCTATTTGTTGGTGCACTTTCTGGGACTTGGCTTATTAGTGGAATAATCCCATCAATGATTTATTATGGATTAAACATTCTTCATCCTTCAGTTTTTTTACCATCTTGTTTAATAATATGTGCTATAATTTCAATAGCAACTGGGAGTAGTTGGACAACATCAGCTACTGTTGGAATAGCTCTTATAGGAATTTCAAAGGCAATAGGAATACCAATTGAAATGTCTGCTGGAGCAATTATTTCTGGAGCATATTTTGGCGACAAGCTGTCCCCATTAAGTGATACTACAAACTTAGCGCCCGCTATATCAGGCTCAAATTTATTTACTCATATTAGATATTTAACTATTACAACTGTGCCTACAATTACAATTACCCTTTTAGTATTTATTTTTTTAAATTTTTATACAGTTTCGTCTGGTTCAACTGACAATTCTGAATTACTTGAAGCAATTGATAAAACATTTAATATCACTCCATTAGTTTTCATAGTTCCATTAATTGTGATTATCCTAATAAGTAAAAAAACTCCACCAGTAATTGCATTATTTGCAGGAACGATTCTAGGTGCTTTATTTGCTCTTATTTTTCAACAAGATATCTTGACTCAATTATCAAACTCAACAATACTAACATTTAAGGGAGCTTACAGCTCAATAATAAATTCAATTACTATAGACACGAACATTGAATCCGGAAACAAAGAACTGAATGATTTGTTTTCAAGTGGAGGAATGTATGGAATGCTTAATACTATTTGGCTCGTTATAAGTGCTATGGTTTTTGGTGGAGTAATGGAATCAATAGGAGCACTAAAAAAAATCACTAGTACTTTACTAAGTTTAGGTAAATCAACCTTTTCACTTTTTGCAAGCACTGCAGGAAGTTGTATGGCAGTTAATCTAACTACATCTGATCAATATTTAGCAATCGTTATCCCTGGTAAAATGTTTGAAAAGGCATTTAAAGAAAAAGGATTAGCACCTGAAAATTTAAGTAGAACCCTTGAAGATACAGGAACTGTGACTTCAGTATTAATACCTTGGAATAGTTGCGGGGCTTATCAATCATCTGTACTTGGAGTTGGAGTTTTAGATTATTTATTTTATGCTATTTTTAATTGGCTGAGTTTCTTTATGACATTAATAGTAGCAGCATTGGATTATAAAATAAAAAAAACAGAGACTTAAAGTGTATAATTTTATTAAATTTTAAATATTTATTTTTGTTAAAGACCTCTTATGACTAAAGTTAATAGTAGATTAAATAAGTTTTTTTCATTTTCAAGAACCCAGCAAACAATGTTCGGAGTTTTTCTTGTTTTACTATCTATAATTATTTTTTCTTCATTAATTTCATATTTTAATACATGGAGAATAGACCAATCTGAACTAAATAGTTTCTTTGATAGAACATCTGAAACATTAAATATTGCAAGTAAGTTTGGAGCTTTAATAAGTCATTTCTTGATTTATATGATGTTTGGGATTTCTTCATTTATTTTTCCATTATTAATATTCATTTCAGGTTTAACATTATTTGTTAATGCAAATAACATAAAGCTTTTGGAAAGATGGTTTTGGGGAATAATAATAATGCTTTGGTTTTCATTATTTTTTGCCCATTTCTCAACAAACTATATTTACTCAGGAACAATTGGATATGAACTGAATGAATTCTTGATTTTATACATAGGAAATATTGGAATAATATCAATTCTTGTTTTTATTCTGCTTTCTTACTTGGTCATAAGGCTTAAAATTACTCCGGAAAAAACATATCTTTTTATTAAAAACATACTTCCAAAGTTTAATGATTTAAAATATGATAGAGAAAAAACTAATGATAACGACGGAGATAAGAGTAATGAAGAAAACGAGATAACAAATACTAAATTTAATTTTAAAAATGAGGAAGTTAAGCCAACAATTCAAAATTTCTCCTCTTATTCAAAAAAGAAAAATGAAAATTTTGAGTCTGAAAACGATGAAATTAAGATAGAGATCGAAAAAAATGAAAATGAAGAGATTTTAGATGAAGATGAAATTGCAAAAGGCTTGGTTAAAAAATTTGGAGAATACGATCACACACTTGAATTGAAAAATTTCAAACCTCCATCAATTGAACTTTTGAAAGATTATGACAATGGTGGAATAATTACTATTAATGAAGATGAATTGGAGGAAAACAAAGAAAAAATTTTAGATACTTTAAAAAATTATAAAATTGGAATTGATCAAATTAAAGCAACTATCGGACCTACGGTAACTTTATATGAAATTATTCCAGAAGCTGGAGTTAGAATCTCCAAAATAAAAAATCTTGAAGATGATATTGCTTTATCATTATCGGCTCTTGGAATAAGAATTATTGCTCCTATTCCTGGAAAAGGCACAATTGGTATTGAGGTTCCAAATAAAAAATCCACAATCGTTTCTATGAAGTCGGTTTTGGCTTCTAAAAATTATCAAGAAGCAGAAATGGAACTCCCAATAGCTTTAGGAAAAAACATTAGTAATGAAACTTATGTTGTAGACTTGTCTAAAATGCCTCATCTTCTTATGGCTGGTGCAACAGGTCAGGGTAAATCAGTAGGACTTAATGCAGTTTTAACTTCATTACTTTATAAAAAACACCCTTCTGAAGTAAAATTTGTGCTAGTTGATCCTAAAAAAGTTGAGCTTACGTTATTTAACAAAATAGAAAGGCATTATTTAGCTAAACTTCCTGATACCGATGAGGCTATAATAACAGATAATAAAGCAGTTATTAAAACCTTAAACTCATTATGCATAGAAATGGACAACAGATATGAAATGCTTAAAAATGCAATGTGCAGAAATATTAAGGAATACAATAATAAATTTAAACAAAGAAAATTAAATCCAGATTCCGGAAATGTATTTCTTCCTTATATTATTTTAATAATTGATGAGTTTGCTGATCTAATTATGACTGCCGGAAAAGAGGTTGAGACTCCTATTGCAAGACTAGCACAGTTAGCTAGAGCTGTTGGTATACATTTAATAATTGCAACTCAAAGACCCTCAGTAAACGTAATAACTGGAATCATTAAAGCAAATTTTCCTGCTAGAATTGCATTTAGAGTTACATCAAAAATTGACTCAAGAACAATATTAGATAGCGGAGGAGCAGATCAGTTAATTGGAAAAGGAGACATGTTATACACTCAAGGTAATGAGTTAGTAAGAATTCAATGTGCATTTGTTGATACTCCAGAGATTAATAAAATTACTGATTTTATAGGTTCTCAAAAAGCTTATGCAACCGCTCATGAACTTCCAGAATATATTGGGGAAGAAAGTTTTAGTGCACTTGATAATAATATTGAAGATAGAGACGTTTTATTTAAAGATGCTGCTGAAATCATAGTATTAGCTCAGCAAGGTTCAGCATCATTATTGCAACGTAAAATGAAGTTAGGGTATAATAGAGCTGGAAGAATTATTGATCAATTAGAAGCTGCTGGAATAGTTGGTGCTTTTGAAGGAAGTAAGGCTAGAGAAGTTTTGATCCAAGACATTGCTTCATTAAACTCCTATTTAGAAAATGAAAAAAATTCTTAATGAAAAAAATTATTTTATTATTATCTATTTTTAGCTTAATCAAATTACAAAGTCAAAATGACATCAGAGCTGAAATTTTATTAAATAATGTTTCCGAGAAAATTGATAAGTCAGAAAGTTTTAAAATAAGTTTCACTTATACATTAGAAAATTTAATTGAAAATATTAATCAAGATTCTGATGGTACAATTATCATTCAAAATGATAATTATGTTTTAGAATTTATGGGTATTAAACAACTTTGTGATTCAAAAAAAGTATATTCGATTGTTCCTGAAAATGAGGAAATTATTATCACTGATATTGAAGAAGATGAAAGCGAAACTATAAAACCATCAAAACTTTTAAAGTTTTATCGTGAAGGGTATTTAATTTTATGGGATAAGAAAGAAATATATTTTGAAAAAGAGATTCAATTTGTTAAGCTTATCCCTATTAATTCTGAGTCAGATATTGATTATTTACAGTTAGGAATTGATTTAAAATCAAACGATATTGTCAAATTAATTGAAATTGGCAAAAATAATACAAAGACTATACTAACAGTAAATAATCTTGAATATAATACAGACATTGATCTAAACTTATTTGTATTTAAAGAAGAAGATTATCCTGATTACTATATTGAAAATTTATAACATGAAGATTATAGATCGTTATATATTAACATCTTATCTAAAAATATTTTTTAGTTTTTTTTTCATATTAATGTTAATTTTTATAATTCAAATCATTTGGGTTTTTATTGATGATTTAGCCGGAAAAGAAGTTGATTTTGAAATTATTTTTAAATTTTTACTCTACTATTCTCCTAAGCTTTTACCCCTAGTAATTCCTCTTACGGTTCTTTTAGCATCCATAATGACCTTTGGAAATCTTTCTGAACAATATGAACTAGCTGCTATTAAATCTTCTGGCTTATCACTTTTTAGGTCTATGAGAAGCTTATTAGTTGTCAATTTAATTCTTTGTATTAGCATGTTTTTTATTGCAAATAGCTTAATTCCTTATGCAGAATTTAAATCTTATAATTTAAGAAAGAATTTAGCAAAACTTAAGCCAGCACTTGCAATTACCGAAGGTGTTTTTAGTGACATAAATAACATGAATATTAAGGTCGAAAGAAAATTCGGTCCAGATGACAACTTTCTTGAAGATATTATAATACACCAAAACAATTTCAATTCTAAAAATACACTTGTTATCAAAGCTGAATCAGGAGAACTTAAAAGTGAAGAATCTAGTGAAATTCTGCAACTAATTCTTAACAATGGAAAAAGATACGAAGAAATTGAAAGTAGAAGTCCTAACAATAAACAAGTTGCTCCTCACACTTTAGTTTCTTTTGAAAAACATATAATGAATATTGATTTAAAAGATTTTAATAACGTTGATTTTGAAGATGAAAAATTTAATAATACATACAGAATGCAAAACATCTCACAGTTAAGGTTCAGTATTGATTCATTATCCAAAAATCTTTCTTTTAGATATAAAAATTTTTCAAAAAACTTTTATTCAAGAACTGGGATTTCTAACTTCATTAGAAATGTTAGAATGGATAATAAATTTAAAGACTCTGCACTTTACAATAATTATTATACTCATTTAAGGGATTTCCCTATTAAAAAACAACTAGATGCTGTTAATAATGCTATTAATCTAACTAATAGCAATGTTCAAGTATTGACTAGTCAAAAAGATAATTTTTTTATAAAAGAAAAAGTCATCAATCTTCACAAATCAAATTTATATGACAAATATGCTATTGGGTTTGCCTCAATTATTTTATTTTTTGTTGGAGCTCCCCTTGGTGCAATAATTAGAAAAGGTGGTATTGGTTTTCCTATTGTAATTTCTCTAATTATATTTTTAAGCTATCATTTTATTGGAACGTTTAGCAGAAATGCAGCTGAGGATGGAAGTATTGATGCACTTTTAGGTAGTATTATTCCAAATGCTATAATGTTACCATTAGGAATCTATTTAATATATAGAGCAAGTTCAGATAAATCAATATTAAATTTTGATAAAATATTATATCCATTTAGACTATTTTTGGAAAAAATTTCGTCATTAAAGATTAGATTAAACAAAAAAAATGAGTAAAATAAAACTTGATAATATTTCTGATGCAATTAATGATATTAAAAATGGTAAAATCATTATAGTTGTTGATGATGAAAATAGAGAAAATGAAGGAGATTTTGTTTGTTCAGCAGATTTAGTCACTCCTGAAATAATAAACTTTATGGCAAAACACGGCAGGGGTTTAATCTGTACTCCTATCACTGAAAAAAGATCTAGAAAATTGAATCTTTATCCAATGGTTAGTAATAATACTGATCCTATGGATACAGCGTTTACAGTCTCTGTAGATTTAAAAGGTTCTGGAGTTACCTCAGGTATATCAGCGTCAGACAGGTCCAAAACAGTCAAAGCACTTGTTGATAGAAATACAAGACCTGATGATTTGGCTCGTCCTGGGCACATATTTCCATTAATAGCTAAAGATGGTGGTGTCTTAAGAAGAACAGGGCATACAGAAGCTGCTATTGATTTTTCTAGACTTGCTGGATATTCTCCTGCAGGTGTAATATGTGAAATAATGACCGAGGATGGTTCAATGGCTAGAGTTCCTGAATTAATTAAAGTCGCAAAAAAATTAGATCTAAAAATTGTTTCTATTGAAGACCTAGTAGCTTATAGAATGAAGCACGATAGTTTAATAACTAAAAAAGAATCTTTTGTATTTAACACTAAGTTTGGAGATTTTAATTTATCTGCTTTTCAACAAACTAATAATAGTCAAATTCATTTAGTTCTTTCTAAAGGAAGTTGGAAGGAAAACGATCCTGTTTTAGTTAGAATTAACTCATCGATAACAAATAATGATATTTTGACTTCGCTAACATCAAATTCAAACAAAAAACTCGATGGAATATTTACTAAAATTAATGAATCAGAAAATGGAGTTATAGTATTTATAAATCAACCTCCTAATCCAATTAATGTATTGTTTAGATTAAATGAAATTAAAAATCTACAATCTAAAGGTGAGTACAAAACTCCACCAGTTAGAATGGATGAAAAAGATTTTGGTATCGGAGCACAAATATTACACGATTTAAAAATTCATAAAATAAGATTATTAACAAATAGTACAAAAATTAAAAGAGTTGGGATGGTTGGATATGGGTTAGAAATTGTAGAATATATTAATTATTAAAGAACCATAGCTTTATTGACATTAATAATACCATTACAACAAGGAAAGCTTTTATTGCTTTCTCACCTTTTTTAACAGACCATCTACTAGATATCCATCCTCCAAGAAAATTTCCTGAAGCTAAAAAAATACCATAAATCCAATTAATTTTTCCTGCCAATGCAAAAGTTATAATTGCTCCTGTAGTGTAGATTAAAACAATAACAACTTTAGTAGCATTTACCTTAACTAAATTCATTTTATTATAATAATGTAAAAACAACATTATCACAAAGCCAATTCCAGCGTTAATAAAACCTCCATATATTCCAATAAAAAAGAAAGCTACCATGGAAATATAAAGATGTTTTCCTGTTAATCTTTCTAAAATATTAACCGAATCAATTTTAGGTTTAAAAACAATTAACAGAACTACAACAATCATTATAACTGCTAAAATTTTATTAAATAATTCTCCTTTTATATCTACGGC
>Ga0222715_10002220_pt1 | contig 17929 bp, 31 predicted proteins | sample C33_9DmetaG_FD_165056 | JGI IMG/M metagenome (GOLD analysis project Ga0222715, IMG submission 165056) | Estuarine water microbial communities from San Francisco Bay, California, United States - C33_9D | ecosystem: Environmental > Aquatic > Marine > Unclassified | place: USA: California... | reverse complement strand
AGGCAACAATAAGTATTGTTGATATTTATGGAAAACTTATAGAGCAACATGAGGTTGTAAATGCAAGTTCATTTATAATCACAAATAAGAACAAAGCTAGCGGTGTCTATTTTATGAAAATGGAAACAGCCAATAAATTGTACAACACAAAAATTATTATTAAATAATAATTTTCATCTTAAATCTTGTTAAAATTCATTAATAAACAGTTGATTACTAGATGTTTGAGTAGTAATTAATGTGCTTTTTGTTTTTAGAACCCTTTACTAGAAATAAATTATAATTTTTTCAGAGATAAAAAAAAATCATATCTATTTCATATTATTACAATAAATTATTACTTTTGCCGACCATTTTAGTAAAGATATAATATGCCGACAATACAACAATTAGTAAGAAAAGGTAGGGTAACTATCAAGAAAAAGAGTAAATCTTTAGCCTTGAAAAATTGTCCTCAAAGAAGAGGAGTATGTACAAGAGTTTATACTACCACACCAAAAAAACCAAATTCAGCTCTTAGAAAAGTAGCTAGAGTTAGGTTAACAAATGGAAATGAGGTGAATGCATATATTGGTGGTGAAGGTCATAATTTACAAGAATATTCTGTTGTGTTAGTTAGAGGTGGAAGAGTAAAAGATTTACCAGGTGTAAGATATCATATCGTTAGAGGTGCACTTGATACTTCAGGTGTTAATGAAAGAACACAAAGAAGATCAAAATATGGAGCTAAAAGACCAAAGAAATAAATAAATGAGAAAAAAAAGAGCCAAAAAAAGATTACTTATCCCAGATTCAAAATTTGGAAGCACATTAGTTACTAGGTTTGTTAATAACCTTATGCTTGATGGAAGAAAGAATACAGCATTTAAAGTTTTTTATGATGCTATGAATAATATTTCTGAAAAAATTACTGAAGAAAGCTCACTTCAGGTATTTGAAAAGTCTCTAGAAAATGTAATGCCACATGTTGAAGTTAGAAGTAGAAGAATTGGTGGGGCAACATTTCAGATTCCTCATCCTGTAAGGGAAGATCGTAGAGTTTCTTTAGGCATGAAGTGGATGATTGGTGCCGCTAGAAAAAGAAATGAGAAAACAATGCAGCAAAAATTAGCTGGTGAAATAATGGCTGGATATAAAGAAGAAGGTTCTGCATACAAGAAAAAACAAGATACTCATAAAATGGCAGAAGCTAATAAAGCTTTCTCTCATTTTAGATTTTAAATTATAACAATGGCAAGAGATTTAAATTTTACAAGAAATATTGGTATTGCAGCGCATATTGATGCTGGAAAGACCACTACTACTGAAAGAATTCTTTACTATGGTGGTGTAAATCATAAAATTGGAGAGGTTCATGATGGTGCCGCTACAATGGATTGGATGGAGCAAGAGCAAGAAAGAGGAATTACAATTACTTCTGCTGCAACTACATTAGGTTGGGATTACAGAGGTCAAAATTATCATGTAAATATTATTGATACTCCTGGTCACGTAGATTTTACTGTTGAAGTTAATAGATCTCTAAGAGTTTTAGATGGATTAGTATTTTTATTTAGTGCTGTTGATGGTGTTGAGCCACAATCAGAAACTAATTGGAGGTTAGCTAATAATTATAATGTTCCTAGAATAGGTTTTGTAAATAAGATGGATCGTCAAGGTGCAAATTTTTTAAAGGTTTCTGCACAAGTAAAAGAAATGCTTGGAAGCCATGCTTTACCACTTCAAATTCCAATTGGTGCTGAAGATGATTTTAAAGGTGTTGTTGATTTAATAAACTTCAAAGGAATTGTTTGGAACGAAGAGGATCAAGGAATGACATATAAAGAAGTTGAAATTCCAGCTGACATTATTGATGAAGCTAGAGAATACAGAAGTCAATTGTTAGAGGCAGTTGCTGAGTTTGATGAATCTTTGATGGAAAAATATTTTGAGGATGAGAATTCTTTAACTGAAAGAGAAATTCTTACGGCACTTCGTCAAGCAACTATTACAGGAAAGGTAGTTCCAATGATGTGTGGTTCTGCATTTAAAAATAAAGGTGTTCAGACAATGCTTGACATGGTTATGGAAATTCTCCCATCTCCTCTTGATGTTGAAGCAATTACAGGAACTAATCCTGATACTGAGGCTGAAGAAAGTAGAAAGCCTGATGCAAGTGAGCCTTTTGCTGCTTTAGCATTTAAAATTGCTACCGACCCGTATGTTGGAAGATTATGTTTTACAAGAGCATATTCAGGTACTTTAGACCAAGGTACTTTTGTAAATAACTCTAGAACAGGTAAGAAAGAAAGAATTTCAAGAATTTATCAAATGCATTCTAATAAGCAGAATCAGATTGATTCGCTTCAAGCCGGTGATATTGCTGCACTAGTTGGATTTAAAGATATTAGAACTGGAGATACTTTATGTGATTTAAAATCACCTATTGTCTTAGAATCTATGGACTTTCCAGATCCAGTTATTGGAATTGCTGTAGAGCCAAAAACACAAAAAGATTTAGACAAATTAGGTGTGGCTTTAGGAAAGCTTGCTGAAGAAGACCCAACTTTTACAGTAAAAACTGATGAAGATTCAGGACAAACTATTATTTCTGGAATGGGTGAGCTTCATTTAGATATAATTGTTGATAGATTAAGAAGAGAGTTTTCTGTTGATGTTAATCAGGGAGCTCCGCAGGTTGCTTATAAAGAAGCAATTACTAGTTCTGTTGATCATACAGAAGTATATAAAAAACAATCAGGTGGACGTGGTAAGTTTGCAGATATTAGATTTGAAATGTCACCAATAGATGCTGACTTTGAAGAAGAAGGACTTCAGTTTATTAATAAAATAAAAGGAGGAAACATTCCAAAAGAATTTATTCCATCTGTTGAGAAAGGATTTAACATGGCGATGTCAAATGGTGTTTTAGCTGGTTTCCCATTAAATTCAATGAAAGTTACTCTTTATGATGGTTCTTATCATGATGTTGATTCAGATGCATTGTCATTTGAATTATGTGCTCAAATTGCATTTAAATCTGCAGCAAAGCAAGCATCTCCTGTGTTACTAGAGCCAATAATGAAATTAACAGTCATTACTCCTGAGGAAAATATGGGTGATGTAATCGGAGATTTAAATAGAAGAAGAGGACAAGTTGAGGGTATGGATGACAAAGGAGGAGCAAAAGTAGTTAATGCTAAAGTTCCTTTATCTGAAATGTTTGGATATATTACAGATTTAAGAACAATTACTTCAGGTCGAGCAACATCTACAATGGAGTTTTTTGCTTTTGAAAATGCTCCAAAGAATATTTCTGAAGAGGTAATTGCTAACGTAAAAGGAGAAAAATAAAATATAATTATGGCACAAAAAGTTAGAATAAAACTTAAGTCTTTTGATCATACATTAGTTGATCAATCAGCAGAAAAAATTGTAAAAACAGTAAAAAACTCTGGTGCAATAATTAGTGGTCCAATTCCACTTCCAACTCACAAAAGAATTTATACAGTATTGCGTTCACCTCACGTTAACAAGCAAGCAAGAGAGCAGTTTCAACTTGCTAACCACAGAAGATTGATGGATATATATTCTTCTTCTTCAAAAACAATAGACGCACTAATGAAATTAGAATTACCAAGTGGTGTAAAGGTTGAAATTAAAGTAATTTAAATTAAAGAAAGATGGCTGGATTAATAGGAAAAAAAATAGGTATGACGTCAATGTTCTCTGAAGAAGGAAAGAACATACCTTGTACAATAATTGAAGCTGGTCCTTGTGTTGTAACTCAGATTAAAAATCAAGAATCAGATGGATACAGTGCATTACAGATTGCTTTTGATAACCAAAAAGATACACGTCTTTCTAAAGCGCTCTTAGGTCATCTAAAAAAAGCTGGCGCACCTGCATCTAAAAAAATTGCAGAAATATCTTTTGACGAAGGTATTTCAATGGGAGACACATTAAATGTTGATTTATTTGCCGAAGGTGATTTTGTTACTGTAGTAGGAAACTCGAAGGGTAAAGGATTTCAAGGAGTTGTTAAAAGACATGGTTTTGCTGGAGTTGGTGATGCTACTCACGGACAACATAATAGGCTTCGTGCACCAGGTTCGATTGGTGCTGCTTCTTATCCTGCAAGAGTATTTAAGGGGATGAGAATGGCAGGTCAAATGGGTAATGCTAGAGTCAAAGTTGAGAACTTACAAGTTATGAGAGTAATGAGTGAGAAAAACATTATGATCGTTAAAGGTGCTGTTCCTGGAGCAAAAAATTCATATATAATAATTGAGAAATAATGAAGATAGCTGTACATAATATAAAAGGAAAGGAGACTAAGAAAAAAGTTGATTTAAGTAAAGATGTGTTTGGTATTGAGCCTAATGATCATGCTATTTACTTAGATGTTAAGCAGCATCTTGCAAGCCAAAGATCAGGTACACATAGTGCAAAAGAAAGAGGTCAGATAACAGGTAGTAGAAGAAAGTTAAGAAAGCAAAAAGGGAGTGGAGCTGCAAGGGTTGGTGATATAAAAAACCCACTTTTTAGAGGTGGAGGTAGAGTGTTTGGTCCAAGACCTAGAAATTATGGTTTCAAAGTAAATAAAAAAGTAAAAAGACTTGCTAGAAAATCTGCTCTTACTCACAAGCTTAATGAAAATAATATCATTATAGTTGAAGATTTTAATTTTGATACTCCATCTACTAAACTTTACTCTAATGCATTAGCTAGTTTTGAATTATTAGATAACAAAACATTATTGGTTTTAGATAAACCAAATAATAATGTTCTTTTATCTTCTAGAAATTTAAGAAAAGCAAAAGTTGTACTTGCTTCTGAATTAAACACTTATGATATTATGAACGCTAATAAGATGTTATTTATAGAATCTTCAATCAAAGTTGTTGAAGAAACTTTTTAATTATATAGATATGAGTATTATAAAGAAACCAGTAATCACAGAAAAAATGACGCTAGAAAGCGAAAAATTTAATCGTTATGCGTTTGTGGTTGATAGAAAAGCAAATAAGATACAAATTAAAAAGGCAGTTGAAGAGCAATATGATGTTGTTGTTGATTCTGTTAGAACAATGGTTTGTATTGGAAAGAAAAGAGTTAGAGGAACAAAATCTGGCATGATTGTTGGAAAAACAAGTACATATAAAAAAGCAATTGTTCAATTACCAGAGGGTGAAGCTATAGATTTTTACAGTAATATTTAATAAAAGAAAATGGCAGTAAGAAAATTTAAACCAATAACACCAGGGCAAAGACATAAAGTAGCAATATCTTTTGATACTATTACTAAATCTAAGCCTGAAAAAAGCTTACTTGTACCTAATCATAGATCCGGAGGTAGAAATGATACGGGTAAAATGACTATTGCAAATGTTGGTGGAGGTCACAAGAAAAAATATAGGTTGATTGATTTTAAAAGAGAAAAGATAAATGTCCCAGCAAAAGTTGCGTCTATTGAATATGATCCAAATAGAACTGCTAATATTGCTTTGCTTCATTACAAGGATGGTGAAAAAAGATATATTATTGCTCCAGAAGGTTTGACTGTTGGAATGGAATTGATGTCTAGTAAAGATGCACCTATAAATATTGGAAATACATTGCCTTTAAGCTCATTACCTTTAGGTACAATTATTCATAATATAGAATTAAAGCCAGGCCAAGGAGCAATTATGGTAAGAAGTGCAGGTTCATTTGCTCAGTTAATGGCTAGAGATGGAAAATATGCTACTGTTAAGTTGGCATCAGGTGAAATCAGAAGAATTTTAACTACTTGTTTTGCAACAATTGGTTCTGTTTCAAATTCACAACATCAATTACAAATTTCTGGAAAAGCAGGAAGAAGTAGATGGCAAGGTCGCAGACCAAACGTTAGAGCTACTGTAAAGAATCCAGTTGATCATCCAATGGGTGGTGGTGAAGGAAAACACTCTGGAGGTTTACCACGAAACAAGAATGGAGTTCCTGCTAAAGGATACAAAACAAGAAATAAAAAGAAAGCTTCTGATAAATATATAATTGAAAGAAGAAAAAAGAAATAAAATATGGCTAGATCACTAAAAAAAGGACCCTATATTCACTATAAGTTGCAAAAGAAAGTTGATGCAATAAATGAATCAGGAAAGAATTCCGTAATCAAAACATGGTCAAGAGCATCTATGATTTCTCCAGACTTTGTTGGGAAAACTATTGGTGTTCATAATGGTAGACAGTTTATTCCTGTATTTATTACTGAAAACATGGTTGGTCACAAGCTTGGAGAGTTTTCTCCAACTAGAACTTTTAGAGGTCACGGAGGTAACAGAAAAAAATAAAAATAAATGGGAGCTAGAAAACGTATAAAAGCAGATAGCATGAAGGAAGCTAGAAAAAACATCGCTTTTGCTAAACTTAATAATTGTCCTACATCTCCAAGAAAAATGAGATTGATTGCTGATTTAATTAGAGGAATGGATGCAGAAAAAGCTTTATCTGAATTAAAGCATAACCCAAAAGAAGCCTCAATCAGAATGGAGAAACTATTACTTTCTGCCTTGGCAAATTGGGAGGCAAAAAATGATGGGAAAAATATGGATGAAAGTAATCTTTATGTTTCAGAAGTTAAGGTTGACAGTGGAAGGATGTTAAAAAGAATACAACCAGCACCTCAAGGTAGGGCACATAGAATTAGAAAAAGATCTAATCATGTTACAATAGTTGTTGATAGTAGAGAAATAGAAACAAATTAAAATATGGGACAAAAAACAAATCCAATAGGTTTTAGATTAGGTATAATTAGAGGATGGGAGTCTAATTGGTACGGTGGGAATAATTTTGGAGATAAACTTGCTGAGGATGCAAAAATTAGAAAATATCTTAGAGTAAGGTTGTCTAAGGGAAGTGTATCTAAAATTGCCATTGAAAGAACATTAAAGTTGGTTACTATTACAATTCACACAGCACGACCAGGTATTATTATAGGAAAAGGAGGTCAAGAGGTAGAGACACTAAAACAAGAAATTAATAAGATAACTAACAAAGAAATTCAAATAAATATTTTTGAGGTTAAAAAACCTGAACTAGAAGCAACTCTTGTTGCAGATAGTATTGCTAGACAAATAGAAGGTAGAATTTCATACAAAAGAGCTATTAAGATGTCAATTGCCTCTACGATGAGAATGGGAGCAGAGGGAATCAAAGTTCAAATATCAGGAAGATTAAATGGTGCTGAAATGGCACGTTCTGAAATGTATAAAGATGGAAGAACTCCTCTACATACTTTTAGAGCAGATATTGATTATTGTTTAGCAGAAGCACAAACAACATATGGTCTGATTGGAGTAAAGGTTTGGATTTGTCGTGGTGAAGTTTATGGAAAACGTGATTTAATGCTGCATTTCAAAACTCCAAAGAAAACTGGTGGAATGAATCAGAAAAGAAGAAGAAAATAATTAAATAGAAAACACAAAGAAATGTTACAACCAAAAAAGACAAAATTCAGAAAAATGCAGAAGGGAAGGATGAAGGGTAATGCCCAAAGAGGTCATCTTTTAGCTTTTGGGTCATTCGGTATTAAAGCACTTGAAGAAACTTGGTTAACTGCACGACAAATTGAAGCAGCGAGGATAGCTGTTACAAGATATATGAAAAGACAAGGTCAAGTTTGGATTAGAGTATTTCCTGATAAGCCAATAACAAAAAAACCTGCTGAAGTAAGAATGGGAAAAGGTAAAGGAGCACCTGAATATTGGGCTGCAACTGTAAGTCCAGGTAGAATGATCTTTGAATGTGATGGTGTTGATATGGATACTGCTAAAGAAGCTTTAAGGTTAGCTGCGCAAAAGTTGCCGATTAAAACAAAATTTGTAGTTAGAAGAGATCTACAAGCTTAAATTATATAGAAATGAAAGATACAGTACTAACAGAAATGCCTTTGAATGAATTAAATGACCTTTTACTTTCTGAAAAGGAAAGGTTGGTTAAACTAAAAATGAGCCATGCAGTTTCTCCTTTAGAAAATCCATTGTCTATAAAATATGCAAGAAAAAAGATTGCTAGAATTATGACAGAACTTTCTAAAAGAAAAAATACAGCTAAATAAAATTTAGATATGAACAGAAATTTAAGAAAAGAAAGAATCGGTGTTGTTACAAGTAACAAAATGGATAAATCTATTGTTGTTTCAATCGCAAGAAGAGTAAAGCACGATTTATATGGAAAATTCCTTAACAAAACATCAAAATTTATTGCTCATGATGAAAAAAATGAGTGTAATGAAGGAGATACTGTAAAGATAATGGAAACACGTCCAATGAGTAAAAGTAAAAATTGGCGATTAGTAGAAATAATTGAAAGAGTAAAATAATGATACAATCAGAATCAAGACTTAATGTAGCAGATAATAGTGGAGCTAAACAAATACTATGTATTAGAGTGTTAGGTGGTACAAAAAAAAGGTATGCTTCAGTTGGTGATAAAATAGTTGGAACAGTTAAAAATGCAACACCTTCTGGTACGGTTAAAAAAGGACAAGTTGTAAAAGCTGTTGTTGTTAGAGTTAAAAAAGAGGTTAGAAGACCTGACGGTTCTTATATAAGATTTGGTGATAACGCATGTGTTATTATTGATGAAAATGGACAAATGAAAGGAACTCGTGTTTTTGGCCCTGTTGCAAGAGAGTTAAGAGAAAATGATTTTATGAAAGTAGTTTCACTAGCACCAGAAGTTTTATAATAATTGATATGGGAAAATTAAAGATTAAGAAAGATGATACAGTACTTGTTTTAACAGGTACGTCTAGAGGTTCAAAAGGAAAAGTTGTAAAAGTAATTCCGAGTGAGAATCGCGCAATTGTTGAAGGGGTTAACATGGTTTCAAAGCATACAAAACCAAATGCAGCTAACCCTCAAGGTGGAATTGTTAAGCAAGAATCACCTATTCATATTTCAAATTTGAAATTGGTTGATCCTTCTTCTGGAAAACCTACACGTGTTGGTAGAAAAAAAGATGAGAAGACTGGCAAAATAGTTAGATTCTCAAAAACAACTAAAGAAGTAATAAAGTAATGGAATATACACCTAGACTCAAGAAAAAATATAATTCTGAGATTGTAAACAATCTTAAGAAAAATTACAAATCAGTTATGCAAGTTCCAAAACTTACAAAGATTTCTATAAATCAAGGAGTTGGAAATGCTGTTAATGATAAAAAATTAATTGAAGCTGCTCAACAAGAAATGACTCTTATTGCTGGACAAAAAGCTGTTTTAACAAAATCTAGAAAAGATATATCAAATTTTAAACTTAGAAAAGGAATGCCTGTAGGGGTAATGGTAACCTTAAGAGGTGATAGAATGTATGAGTTTCTAGATAGGTTCGTTACTTCAACTTTACCAAGGGTCAGAGATTTCCAAGGAATCCCTAACAAAGGATTTGATGGTAGGGGTAATTATACCTTAGGAATTAAAGAGCAAATAGCTTTTCCTGAGATTAGTATTGATAAAGTTTTAAAAGTTACTGGTATGGATATAACTTTTGTAACTAATACCGACTCAGATGAAGAAGCCTTAACATTATTAACGGAGTTAGGACTTCCATTTAAAAATAAAAATAAATAAAACTCGATATGGCAAAAGAATCAATGAAGGCTCGTGAGGTAAAAAGACAAAAATGCGTAGATAAGTATGCAGAAAAAAGAGCAGCGCTGAAAGCTGCCGGTGATTATGAAGGGCTTCAAAAATTACCAAAGAATGCTTCACCTATTAGATTGCATAATAGATGCAAATTAACTGGCCGTCCAAAAGGATATATGAGACAATTTGGTTTATCTAGAGTTATGTTCAGAGAAATGGCAAATTTTGGCCTTATTCCTGGAGTTAAAAAAGCAAGTTGGTAAATAAAAGAAATTAAACAAATGTATACAGATCCAATATCAGATTATTTAACAAGACTAAGAAATGCACAAATGGCTGGTCACAAAGTTGTTGATATACCTGCATCTAACTTGAAGAAAGAAATAACAAAAATCCTTCACGAAAAGGGGTATATTCTTAATTATAAATTTGAAGATGAAATAAATTTTCAAGGTAATATTAAGGTTGCTTTAAAGTACAATGTAAGAACAAAAATGCCAGCAATTAAGAAACTTATTAGAATTAGTAAGCCAGGTTTAAGAAAATATACTGATTCTAAAAATTTGCCAAGAGTAATTAATGGTTTGGGAATAGCAATTATTTCAACATCAAAAGGAGTAATTACAGATAAAGAAGCAAGAGACTTAAATATTGGTGGTGAAGTAATATGCCACGTTTATTAATAAATATAAGTAAATAGAAATGTCAAGAATAGGAAATAACCCAATAAGTATACCTGAAGGAGTCTCAGTTAATTTTAATAATAATGTTATTAATGTTAAAGGCAAGCTAGGTGAGTTGTCTCAAGAGATTAACTCAAATATTAGTGTAAATATTTCTGATAATGAGATTATTTTTTCAAGACCTAATGATCAAAAAGAAAATAGATCATTACATGGCTTATACAGAGCATTAGTATCTAATATGATTATTGGTGTTAGTGATGGTTACACAAAAAAATTAGAATTAATTGGTGTTGGTTACAGAGCAACAGCAAGTGGTCAAAAACTTGATTTTTCTGTAGGATTTTCACACAATATTGTTTTTGAAATACCAGCTGAAGTTAAAGTTACAGCGGAAACAGAAAAGGGTAAAGCACCTGTGATTACACTGACTTCTCACGATAAACAATTATTAGGTGCTGTTGCTTCAAAGATTAGATCGTACAGAAAACCTGAGCCATATAAAGGAAAAGGGATTAGATACATGGGAGAATATGTTAGAAGAAAAGCAGGTAAAACTGCAGCTAGCTAAAAAAAATAAATATGATAAAGTCAAAGAAAGATAAAAGACAAAAAGCAAGATTTAAGATTAGAAAACGTGTTTCTGGAACAAAAGCAATGCCAAGACTTGCTGTGTTTAGAAGTAATAAAGAGATATATGCTCAGTTAATTGATGATGATTCATCATCAACTTTAGTTGCTGCATCATCTAGAGAAAAAGCTGCTTCAAAAGATAAAACTAATAAAGTTGATCAAGCTAAGTTAGTTGGTAAGTTAATTGCTGAAAGAGCAAAGGATGCTGGTGTGAAAAGTGTAGTTTTTGACAGAGGGGGTTTTTTATATCATGGAAGAGTAAAAGCTTTAGCTGATTCAGCTAGAGAAGCAGGATTAAATTTTTAATAAATATATATGTTAGAATTAGCAAAAGACAAAAAAGTAAAAATATCATCTGATATTGAACTAAAGGATAGACTAGTTGGTATTCAACGCGTTGTTAAGGTAACAAAAGGAGGTAGAGCTTTTGGGTTTTCAGCAATAGTCGTAGTTGGTGATGAAAAAAGTATTATTGGAATAGGATTAGGAAAATCTAAAGATGTATCAACAGCAATTGCAAAGGCTATTGAAGCAGCTAAGAAAAATCTTGTTAGAGTTCCTATTCTTAAAGGAACAATTCCTCATGAACAAGCAAGTAAGTTTGGTGGCTCACAAGTTTTAATCAAACCTGCCTCTAATGGTACTGGAGTAAAAGCTGGAGGAGCAATGCGAGCTGTTTTAGAAAGCGCAGGGGTAAAAGATGTACTGGCAAAATCTAAAGGGTCTTCTAATCCTCATAACTTGGTTAAAGCTACGCTAAAAGCCCTTTTAGAACTTAGAGATGCAAGAACTGTTGCAATGCAGAGAGGAATTAAAATGGATAAGGTATTTAACGGATAAAAAATTTATCATGAGTAAGATTAAAATAAAACAAGTTAGAAGTAGAATTGGTAGACCAAAAGATCAGAAAAGAACTTTAGATGCACTTGGTTTAAGAAAAATGAATCAAATAGTTGAGCATAATGTAACACCTCAAATTGAAGGTATGATAAAAAAAATTAATCATTTAATTACAATTGTAGAATAATCATGGAATTACATAACTTAAAACCTGCTGAGGGTTCAACAAAAAACAGAAAAAGAGTTGGTCGTGGCGAAGGCTCAAAAAGAGGAGGGACATCAACAAGAGGTCATAAAGGAGCTAAATCTAGATCCGGTTATTCACGTAAAGTAGGATTTGAAGGTGGTCAACAACCACTTCAGAGAAGAGTTCCGAAATTTGGTTTTACTAATCCAAATAGGGTTGAATATAATGGCGTAAATATAGATACATTACAACAATTGTTTGATAGTAAAAAAATAAAATCTAAGGTAGATAAACAAGTTTTAATTGATAATGGTCTTGTCCAGAAGAATGATTTAGTAAAAATTCTTGGTAGAGGTGAATTAAAATCTAAGCTTTCTGTAACTGCTGATGCATTTTCAAGTACTGCAAAAGAGGCTATAGAGAAAGCAGGTGGTTCTGCTAATATAACAGAATAATAAAATGAAGAAATTAATCGAAACTATAAGAAATATTTGGAATATTGAAGATCTAAGAGACAGACTTTTAGTAACTCTTGGTATTCTAGCTATTTATAGATTTGGTTCTTTTGTTGTTATTCCTGGAGTAGATCCAGCACAATTGTCTGCACTTCAAGACCAAACAGCCGATGGTTTACTTGGTTTATTAAATATGTTTACAGGAGGTGCATTTTCTCAAGCATCAATTTTTGCATTAGGGATTATGCCCTATATTTCTGCTTCTATTGTTGTACAACTACTTGGAATGGCTGTCCCATATTTTCAAAAATTACAAAAAGAAGGTGAGAGTGGTAGAAGAAAGATTAATAATATCACTAGATATTTAACAATATTGATTACTGGAGGACAAGCACCTGGTTACATTGCTAATTTACAAGCGACATTACCTGAAACCGCATTTTTGCTTCCAGCAGGTGGGTTTTGGCTATCATCAATTATTATTCTTGTTACTGGTACTATGTTTGTGATGTGGTTAGGTGAAAAAATTACTGACAGAGGTGTAGGAAATGGAATTTCATTATTAATTATGATCGGAATTATTGCAAGTTTCCCTCAGTCACTAATGCAAGAATTTGTTTCTGCTCTTGGAAGTACAGGCGGTGGTTTAGTAGTATTTCTTGTTGAAATGATACTATTATTATTTGTAATTTTAGTGACAATACTACTAGTACAGGGTACAAGGAGAATACCTGTTCAGTATGCTAAAAGAGTTGTTGGCAACAAACAATATGGTGGTGTTAGACAATTTATTCCATTAAAGGTTAATGCTGCCGGAGTTATGCCAATCATTTTTGCTCAAGCAATAATGTTCGTACCTATTACATTAGTTGGTTTTTCGGAAAATGAGTCTTTACAAGGCCTGGCTGCAGTTTTAACAGATTTTCAAGGCTTCTGGTACAATGTTTTGTTTTTCTTCATGATAGTTGCATTTACATACTTTTATACTGCAATGACAGTCAATCCTAATCAGATGGCTGATGATATGAAGAAAAACGGTGGCTTTATCCCTGGTATAAAGCCTGGAAGAGCAACAGCAGATTATTTAGATAATATTATGTCTCGTATAACCTTTCCTGGATCATTATTTTTAGGATTGGTTGCAATTTTACCTGCCTTTGCAATGCAAGGTGGAGTAAATATTCAATTTGCACAGTTTTACGGTGGTACATCTTTATTAATATTAGTTGGTGTTATTTTAGATACACTTCAACAAATTGAAAGTCACTTATTGATGCGTCATTATGATGGCTTAATGGAGTCGGGAAGGATAAAAGGAAAATCTTCTGGAAGAATAATGTAATCATTTTATAATGATTTATTATAAGTCAGAAGAAGAGATTGATTTAGTTAGAGAAAGTTCTTTACTTGTTGCAAAAACTCATGCTGAAATAGCAAGGCATATTAAGCCAGGTATTTCTTCATTGGAATTAGACTTATTAGCTGAAGAGTTCATCAGAGATAATGGGGGAGTTCCAGCCTTTAAAGGCTATAATGGATTCCCTTGTACATTATGTGTATCTCCAAACGAACAAGTTGTACATGGAATTCCTAATAAAGATATCTTAAAAGAAGGAACTGTTCTATCTGTAGATTGTGGAGTTCTAATGAATGAATATTACGGTGACTCTGCTTACACCTATGAAATTGGAAATGTTGATGAAAATATAAGAGAACTTTTAAAAGTTACTAAAGAATCATTATATAAAGGTATTGAAAAAGCAATTGCAGGGAATAGAATAGGCGATATTAGTCATGCTGTTCAAGAACATGCTGAAGCTAATAATTATGGAGTAGTAAGGGAATTAGTTGGTCACGGAATTGGAAGAAAACTACACGAAAGTCCTGAAGTTCCAAATTATGGTAGAAGAGGTTCTGGAATTAAATTGAAAAAAGGTTTAGTAATTGCAATTGAACCTATGATTAATATGGGAAAAAGAGATATAATGCAACATAAAGATGGATGGACAATAACTACAATTGACAAAAAACCATCTGCACATTTTGAGCATACGATTGTTGTTCGAGAAGATGAAGCTGAGATTTTGTCAAGTTTTAAAGAAATTGAAGAAGTAATAAAAAAAAGAAATGGCTAAACAAGCTAATATAGAGTTAGACGGTACAATAACACAGGCATTATCAAATGCGATGTTTCGTGTGGAATTAGAAAATGAGCATATTGTAACTGCTCATATCTCGGGTAAAATGAGAAAGTTCTACATTAAATTATTACCTGGTGATAAAGTGAAGTTGGAGATGTCTCCATATGATTTGACAAAAGCTAGAATTACTTATAGATACTAAAAATAAAAAAAATGAAAGTTAGAGCATCAGTAAAGAAAAGAAGTGATGAATGTAAAATCGTCAAAAGAAAAGGAAGATTATACGTTATCAACAAAAAGAATCCAAAATTTAAACAAAGACAAGGTTAAAAACTATGGCTAGAATAAAAGGAATTGATTTACCAAAAAACAAAAGAGGAGTTGTTGCATTAACTTATTTATATGGAATAGGCTCTACTTTTGCAAAAAATATTTTAGATGAAGCTAAGGTTTCTCATGATATAAAGGTTCAAGATTGGTCAGATGATCAATCAAGTAAGATAAGATCCATAGTATCCGATAAATATACAGTTGAGGGTGAGCTTAGAGCAGAAACTCAAACTAATATTAAGAGACTAATGGATATTGGATGTTATAGGGGTATACGTCATCGTACCGGACTTCCATTAAGAGGTCAGAAGACAAAAAACAATTCTAGAACTAGAAAAGGAAAAAGAAAAACAGTTGCAAATAAAAAAATAGCAACCAAATAAATTAAATAATGGCTAAAACATCAAAAAAGAATAAAGTTAAAGTTGAATCTGAAGGTCAAGCTCATATTCAGGCAACATTTAATAATATAATTATATCAATCACAAATAACAGTGGTCAGGTTATTTCTTGGTCATCCGCTGGTAAAATGGGTTTTAGAGGATCTAAGAAAAACACACCTTATGCAGCCCAATTAGCTGCAGAAGATTGTACGAAAGTAGCACTTGAAGCAGGTCTTAAAAGGGTTAAGGTTTTTGTTAAAGGACCTGGTGCTGGTAGAGAATCTGCAATTAGAACTATTCATAATAATGGAGTTTTAGTTACTGAAATAGTGGATGTTACAACCGTACCACATAATGGTTGCAGACCTCCTAAGAAAAGAAGAGTTTAATTAATAAAAAATTATAAAATGGCAAGATACACAGGACCAACGTCAAGAATTTCAAGAAGATTTGGAGAGCCAATTTTTGGGCCAGATAAGGCTTTAGCAAAAAAAGCTTATGCTCCAGGACAACATGGTAACTCAAGAAGAAGAGGAAAGAAATCAGAATATGGTATTCAACTTGATGAAAAACAAAAGGCAAAATATACTTATGGTATATTAGAGAAGCAATTTTCAAATCTTTTTAAAGAAGCATTACGAAGAAAGGGAATTACAGGTGAGATTCTTCTTCAAATGTGTGAATTAAGGTTAGATAATGTTGTTTATAGATTAGGAATAGCGCCAACAAGAAGAGCTGCTCGTCAATTTGTCACTCATAGACATATCATGGTTAACGATAAGCTTGTAAATATCCCATCTTACGCTCTGAGCGTTGGAGATGTTGTTAGTGTGAGAGAACGTTCAAAGTCTATGGAAGCAATAAATAATTCTGTTGCTAATCATAACACTCAGATGGAATGGTTAGAATTTAATCCTGACTCAAAAGTTGGTAAAATTCTTTCATTTCCCGAAAGAATTCAAATTCCTGAAAATATTAATGAACAATTGATCGTTGAGTTATACTCTAAATAAAAAATAAATAAAAAATAAAAAATATGCAAATTTTAGATTTTCAAAAACCAGATGAAGTAATAATGATTAACGAAGAAGCTAATCAAGGTAGCTTCGAGTTCCGTCCTTTAGAACCTGGCTATGGTCTTACTGTTGGTAATGCTGTTAGAAGAGTATTATTGTCGTCTCTTGAAGGTTATGCCATTACATCTATAAAAATTGAAGGTGTTGATCATGAATTCTCTACAATAAAAGGTGTTGTTCATGATGTAACTGAGATAATTCTAAATTTAAAACAAATTAGATTCAAACAACAAATTGATGGTATTGAAAAAGAAAATGCAAGTATTACTGTCAAAGGTCAAGAGACCTTAACTGGTGCAGATATCGCAAATGGATTATCTAATTTTCAAGTTCTAAATCCAGATCAAATTATTTGTGAAATGGGTAAAAATGTTGAGTTTTCAATGGAATTTGCAATTAAAAAAGGAAGAGGTTATGTTTCTGCAGAGAACAATGTAGTAGAAGATGCTCCTCTTGGTACTATAGCTATTGATTCAATATTCACTCCAATTAAAAATGTAAATTATAATATTGAAAATTACAGAGTCGGTCAAAAAACAGACTTTGAGAAGTTAAATTTAAATATTACTACAGATGGTTCTATTGATCCAAAATTAGCTTTAACAGAAGCATCAAAAATTTTGATTCAGCATTTTATGCTTTTCTCTGACGAAAAAATTAATCTTGAAACAGATAGTGTTGATGATTTTGATGAAGACACACTACACATGAGACAATTACTAAAAACTGAGTTGACTGACTTTGGTTTATCTGTTAGAGCTTTAAATTGCTTAAAGACTGCAGAAGTATTTACATTAGGAGAGCTGGTTTCTTTTAAGAAAAGTGATATGTTAAAGTTTAGAAATTTTGGTAAAAAATCTTTAACTGAGCTGGAAGAACTAATTGATGAAAAAGGCTTACACTTTGGATTTGATATTTCGATTTATAATTTAGATAACGAATAATAAAATGAGACACGGAAAAAAGTTTAATCACCTAGGAAGAAAGGCAGCTCATAGAAAAGCTATGTTAGCTAATATGGCATGTTCTTTAATAGAGCATAAAAGAATTAAAACAACATTAGCAAAGGCAAAAGCTTTGAGAATGTATATTGAGCCTTTAATTACAAAGTCTAAGAATGATACTACTCATTCTAGAAGAGTTGTTTTTAGTTACCTTAAACAAAAAGAAGCTATAACTGAATTATTTGGAGATATATCATCTAAAGTTTCAGAAAGAAATGGAGGATATACAAGAATATTAAAATTAAGTAATAGACTTGGCGATAATGCTCAGATGTGTTTTATTGAACTTGTTGACTATAATTCAGATTATATCACTGAAAAATCCGAATCAAAAAAATCTAGAAGAAGCAGAAGAAAATCTTCTAATACTGTAAAACCTAATGTTGAAACTAAGGACGATAAGATAATAGAAGATGCTGAAGTAATAAAGGAAACTCCATCGGCAGAGGAAACTCCATCGGCAGAGGAAACTCCATCTGCAGAGGAAACTCCATCTGCAGAGGAAACTCCATTGGCAGAGGAAACTCCATTGGCAGAGGAAACTCCAGCAACAGAGGAAACCCCAGCAGCAGAGGAAACTCCAGCAACAG
>Ga0222715_10002217_pt1 | contig 17947 bp, 22 predicted proteins | sample C33_9DmetaG_FD_165056 | JGI IMG/M metagenome (GOLD analysis project Ga0222715, IMG submission 165056) | Estuarine water microbial communities from San Francisco Bay, California, United States - C33_9D | ecosystem: Environmental > Aquatic > Marine > Unclassified | place: USA: California... | reverse complement strand
GACCTAGACTCACTGGACTCCGAAGGTGGAGAAGAGACAGACGAGTTTGGGGCCTCTGACGCAGAAGCGGGTGGCACGGAACCAGAAGGCCGTGAGCAGAGAGAATCAAGAGAAGTGTTTGAAGCATCAAACAGATTGTACTCTAAACTAGCCGGGAAGTAGTCCCGTGAGATTTTTCGAATTCAACAAAAGCGACACTGACCTGGAGTCAGCGATCATCAATGTTCTCATGAACATGAGGGGCGACGCGGACGACAAGGACCAACCATCAGACATCAGCATGGACGCGGTCAAACAGATCATGAGCAACACCGGATACCCGGCATTCAACTACGACGTGTTCAAGAGGATATATGACGCTGACGGTGATCTGGCCAACGTTGTTGCAGACTTCGACCAAGAGAAGATAGTGATCAAGACCGATCACGAGGCAGAGAAGGATCCCGCAATGGACTACGATGACCAGGGTAGCACCGATGTGGTCAAGAAGATGGCTAAGTCGGCCATGAATAGAAGAAAATAATTAATTAATTTAAAGCACAGGTATAAAAACAATTTTTCAATCTATCTTCTGATCCTTTGTTTATACCGGTATCTAATCGTCTAAAGAAATCACCATTCAATATATCAACTAAATTATTGTGGTTCAAGTTCACACTTTTTGGATCATGAATGATGTTCTTAGGTTCGTGTACATCTAGGTCTCCAAGCATACAACATGGTTGTACATCACCGTTAGCCCGGATGTATATTTCGTAAGTATCGTCTGATGCCATTTTACATTTGACAGGAGTCGTTAAATTAAATTTTTTCTTTTCATAGATTCCTACAGTGTTAGCTTTGGTATTTGAATTACGCTGTTCCTGTAAAGTGGGTCGTTCAAGATAATAATCGTCCACAGGCCATTTTTTAACGTCCTCGGTTGCACCGGTGACCCAGTTTGATTGTTTCCATCTGTCTGTGAAAACTGTATTGAAAGTCTTAAAACCCATCAAATTGGCCATCTCACGAGCCTCTTCTATTTGATGTTGATTGTGTTTGAATACAATAAAAGTCCATCGAGCATCACCGCCTGCATCTATGAACGAGCGAACATTGTCCATGAGTTTGTCCCACTTAACGTTGCGCCTGTAAAGATGGTTAGTGTCTGCCAATCCGTCAATCCCATACACTGCCTGGACACCGGTCTCGGCCAACTGCTTCCAAAATTGCCGATCACGTGCTCCGCCGTTGGTGTGGAGTGATAGTCTGCATTCTCTGTTCAAACTCCTAACCCATTGATAAATTTCCAAACACTGTGGATTTATAACAGGTTCGCCGTAGGTGCCTACGGAATAAAAATTATGCAGTTGTTTTATTATACCTTCCGGTATTTGTTTTTGCAAGATTTCCAATGTGTTGTGTGCATTATTGACCTTTTCCTTATAAAGACTACCATCGCTTTTGAAACGGGCACACATAGGACACGCGGCATTACAATAGTTGGTGAACTCTAAGTTTATTGTGTTCAGTGTGTCTGGTGTTATGAACATTACAGATCCTTTAACTCCTCGTACATCTGGGGATATATCTTAGTCCAATCTGTTCCTCGTCTGCGATCCAACTCGTCTAGGTATATTTTCCATTGTCGTTGTCGTTTTGGGCTAGGTTCTCTTTGGTCAAATTCCTTCATTATGCCTTGCATGTAATTTTTATGATTTACCTTGACAGAATCAGGATATCCATATGAGTTGGTATCGAATATCTCAACTGCTTCTCTCAGTCCCCATTCGTTGATCTTCTTGCCAAATATCCCTGGGTACATGTATTCTCTGGGACCAAACTCATGTTGGTTGGCCTTCATCATGCTCCAGTAGATGGGTTTGATCCGGCTACAGTCATTTATGTATTTGACCATGGCCGGCATGCCCGGCACTGCTGGCACTGTCAATGCACTGTTGATGCCTTGGTCAAATGATGTATTATGTAAAATGTATTCGAAGTTCTTTAGTGCAACCTTTAGGTCCAGTCCAGTACGCACATACTCGCCTTCAGGCCCCAATGCGTCACAACTGAAAAATGTCTGTATCTTGTCCAACCTACCGGACTTCTGTAAAACATCTAGCCTGTCCATCCACTTCTTGAATCGTTCATGTTCTATGTTGTGGTTGCTGAAGAACACAAGAGTAAGATCAGGATAGTTACCCTTCTCTAGAAATTCTATAAACCTGAACGTTTCCTTTTGTAGGAATGGCTCTCCTCCCAGGACAAATACTTTGTGTAGTTTGTGTAGATGTTTCTCGAACCACTTGAACAGTAATTCTGTGTGTTCTGCTATCTTGGGATTCATTCTAAAATTATCACCTATCTCTACACCCTCTACATCAAAACGACCAAATCTTTTCTCCTCTTGTTGTATGGTAGAACTATAATGAGCGGCACAATATATACAGGACTGCTGGCATGTGTTACCCCAATACACCTCCAGTTGCCTGGGAGTGACGTCAACAGCTTCTAAGTCTTCATCAAGTTCGGGCGGTGCTGTTGTGCCTTCTAGGTTAAGGTGTATCATCCTGTCTGACGTGCCTCCGGCCTCCTCGATGTGTTTGCAGTGCTCACAACCACGACCCGGCCACTCACCACGCAACATCTTCCTACGTGCCTCCAGTTTAGCGGGTAGGTTGTGGAAGTTGAGTTCCCCGTCCCTGATCTCAAGTGGATCGCCTTTCACTCTGTGACAACTGGCGCTGACACCATCTGTGAGATACACCGTGCTGTGTGTCCATTTCAACTGGCAAGGCAATCCTTTTTTTATGGGAAATGGTTTTGGTGGTTGTTTAGATATTCCCATTTATACTCCGCAGTAGTTGTAACAGGACTTCAAGCGTTCCTTACCGCCCAATATCCCTCTGTGCAAGGTCTTGAAATATTTGCCATCGAGTATCTCAGCCAAATCAGTATGATTTAGATTTATTTTTTTGTAGTCGTCGATTATGTTTTTTGGCTCGTGTTTCTCTACATCTCCCAATGTACAACAAGGACTTACGTAACCGTTTGCCCTCAAATAGATCTCACGTTTTTGTTTCCTACATGCCCAACAAGACACTTCACGTGTGAGGAAGTCATCCTTGTCATCTTTGATGCTTTTCTTATCCATTTTCACACCTGCAACATCACGCACATAATCAGATTCCTGTGTGGTGGGTTTTTCAATCACATAGTCATCCACTTGTAGTGAAGTTATGTCGCGATATTCACCACTAGCATTGTAGTCACTCCATCTCTCACTGAAGGCGTGGGAGAAATCTTTGAAGCCAAGATCTTTAGATAGTTGTCTCGCGGCATTCACTTGGTGTTGGTTATGCTTGAAGATCAAGAACTCCCATGAAGGACGTCCGCCAGCAGACATATATGCTTTTATGTTTTTCATGAGCTTGTCCCACTTAACATTCCTCCTGTACAGATGATTCGTGTCCTCTAAACCGTCGATCGCGAAACAAACGTTCACCCCCATCTCTCCCAAAGTGGCCCAGAAGTCCGGGCTCCTTGCACCACCATTGGTGTTGACACCTATCTTGATGTTTGGACTGTGTTTTTTGAGGTATTGGAAGATCCCGATAGCTTCTGGATTCATGCTCGCATCACCATAAGTCCCTTGGCATGACCAAGCATTTAGTTGGGAAATCACCTTGGGTCCGATCCTGGTCTTGACAAAGTCCAATGTCGTGTGGTTCGTGTTTGTCACACCAGGCTCGAGATTTAAGTCCCAGTCGTATCGATTACACATGGGACAGGCCGCGTTGCAAAAGTCGGTCATCTCTGCCATGATGGCATTAAGATTATTGATGTTGATAAAATCCATAATAACTACTATTATAATTATCTATAAAAAATGTGCGTTGACTGTCATATGATTATAGTTTAAAATGTTATGAACATGAAAATATCAAAAGATGTATTAGCCAACAAAGGCATCACATACAATCAAAAGTATCCATACGGTGAATTAGCAAGGGTAACAAAGAATCACAAGCGACACTACGAGACACCAGACGGCAGACAGGTGCCCAGCGTGACCACGGTGCTGAGTGCCACCAAGGATATGACGCACCTACACGCATGGCGCAAGAGGATCGGCGTGGAGAAGGCGCAACAGATAACCACGGAGAGCGCCAACATAGGAACTGTCATGCACCGTAGTCTCGAGAAGCACGTGAAGGGCGAGGACAGGACTCCGGGATCAAACCTCATACAGCAGAAGGCACACTCAATGGCCAATGTCATAATCGACAACGGCTTGAACAATGTCTCAGAAGTATGGGGATCAGAGGTATCACTTTATTATCCTGAACTTTATGCAGGCACTACTGATCTAGTTGGTGTGTACAAAGGTGCTCCTGCCATAATGGATTTCAAACAGGCACGTAGGTTGAAGAAGAAGGAATGGGTTGAAGATTACTATCTCCAATTGGTGGCCTACGCGGAAGCACACAACAAGATGTATGACACACAGATCAAGACCGGACGTATCTTTATATGCACACAGAACAACGAGTACCAGACTTTCGAGATAGACGATTACGAGCACTGGGTGGGACAGTGGTACGCCAAACTGGAACAATACTACAAGAAGATATTGTAATGGGGCATTGTCTACATTTCTTTGGTGATAGTTTTACCGCAGGTGACGAACTAATGGATTGGAAATATGTAGAGAACTACCCTGTCTACAGCAATTTTTGGGATTGGCAAAAGTTATCCCGGCGTAGACGCCCGTCTTTAGAACATCTAGGAAAACAAAATCTATCTCTTCTGATGTCAGAAGAGCGAAAGCAATCGTATGCGGGTAGACTGGGTGGCATAAATCACGGAATCAGTGGCTGTAGTATGCAGACCATAGCTCGTCTTGTGATCGAACATCTTGAAAATACAAATGAAAAATGTATTGTGTTCATACAACCGACTGGCATCGAAAGATGGTGTGAACATGTGAACAACAGATGGATGGACTTCAATAGTAATCACCAACCAACAGATCAAACTGAGAATTATTATAAATTCCGCGTTGCCAATAGCACCGATTCAAGTAATCTGATCTTATGGTATAACTGCATCTTAACACTTGTCGCTTATGTCCGATCACATAGAAACACAGCGGACTGGTGGCTGATCAACAATGGAACCTTCAATGAAATAAAAACAATAATGGAGCAAAAAGAAATATCTAATGAAATGATAAAAAACACCATGGCGGAATACGAGGAAAAAACAATAAATTTCCCTCAAGTTGATGACATGGAGTATCCTTACTTTTGTATAGGTGGTCATGTAAACATAGAAGCCCATAGAAAATTAGCTGAAATTATCAAAAAAAAACTACAATAATTGCATATCAAAATTTTACTAAATAACAACGTATGCCAATAGTCCAAATTTCAAGAATCCAACATCGTAGAGGTAAACGTACGGATCTACCACAACTAGCCGCGGGAGAACTGGGCTGGGTCATAGACGAACAGAGACTTTTCATAGGTAACGGCACGGTGGCAGATGGTGCGCCAGCGGTGGGCACCGCAGAGTTAGTCACAGCAGGTTCAGGCAGTTTCACCACAGCACTTAACTATGTGTACAAAGGATACCTAGGAGATGGCACTCCGATACAGACAGGTGCCTCAGGTGACTACACAAGGACACTGCAACAGAGATTAGACGACACAGTGTCAGTCAAGGCATTTGGTGCTTTAGGAGATAACTCAACAGACGACACGGCGGCCATACAGAGGGCACTAGACGAACTTTACTCAGACACTGACCAAGACGACACCAGGGCAAGGAGAACACTTTTATTTCCAGCCGGAATATATCTAACCACATCAGCGCTGACCATACCACCATACGCACACCTGGTGGGAGAAGGTCCGGACAAGACGGTGATCTCGAATTCAGGTAGCAACGCGGTAGCAGTCACGGAAGACGACGACGGACAAGGATTTGGTAGCATAGGTAACTCAGGTGCAACCTTACCAACTCAGATACAGATTTCAAACATAACATTCAAGAACACGACAGCCAATGGCGGTGTGTCCATTGACAACACCACAAAGGCATACTTCCATAACTGCAAGTTCCAAGGCACATACGCTTCGGGTGGTGCCGACGTTTCAACATCAAAAGGTATAACAGTGAGGTCGACAACCGCACTGCCTTGTGCCAACATCTATTTCAATCACTGCCAATTCACAGCATTCGCGAGATTGGTGGACCTGAGTTATGACGTCACCAACGTTAGGTTCAATGACTGCGATTTCAATCTGGCCTATTATGGCGCCATGCTGGGAGAGACCATGGACGGTTCAACAAACGGATTGACCATAGGTCCAAGAGACATCCAGTTCTCTGGCAACAGTTGGAGCGCGATAGGACAACAGGCCATATACGTCAAACAGTCAAGTAGCACAACCGGGACAGGAACAAGGAATGTGATCAGTTCGGGCAACTGGTACGCGTCAACGGTTGGTAATAATTTTGAAGGTATCGGATCTCTGAACGAAGTGCCGGTGATACAGTACGACAACGATGAATGTACATCTACAATGGACTTCTTTGAAAGATCAGACCTGAGAAGATCAGATGGCAGTTCACATATGAATGCCGCACCTGAACTACAGGGGATTGGTATACAGGACAAAGCAATTAAATCTCAGACACTGATAGACAACACATCGTCGGCCACCACGATAAACGAATATCCAGCGTTAGCAGGAAAAGGTCTGAGAATAAAATACAAGATAGTCAGAGGCACACTTGATAGGACCGGAGAACTTGTTGTGAGTGCTTCCACCAACGGTGTCCAATACGATGACACATTCACCGAGAGCGGATCAGACATCGGTGTTGACCTAACAGCGGTTCTCGATGACAAAGACTCCACAGCAGGATCGGAGACAGTAGCATTGAAGTACACCACTACAAGCACAGGTAGTGACGCCACATTAGATTACCAGACCACCATCATCGCATAATACCACACAAACTGATAGACATCTAAAGACGTCTGTAGTAATATAAGCACATAAAGAAAATTAAAAAGAGACTATGCCTTTCGAGGCTTAAGAATTTTTTTGATTTCAGATAACAACGGATTAGGATAAATATGGATACAATTAAAACCAAACTCAATAAAAAAAATTATAAAGTCTTAATGCCGAACACGAATTCTTCTACAATACAAGTACAGAAAAGAGACGGCAGGTTGGAACCACTGGACATCAACAAGATCCATTTTGTGGTCGAAGAAGCCTGTGAAGGATTGTCTGGCGTGTCAAGTTCTCAAATAGAGATGAACGCCAACATACAGTTCTACGATGGCATGAGCACAAAAGACATACAGAATGTTTTAGTGCGTTCCGCCAATGACTTAATATCACTGGAAGCACCCAACTACCAGTTCGCCGCGGCGAGACTGCTTTCCTATGACGTGAGGAAGGAAGCACACGGTCAGTACGAATACATTCCATTACTGAAATTAATTCTAAGGAACATCAGGCTGGGCGTGTACGACAAGGGCATACTGGACAAGTACAACAAGACAGAGATCAAGAAACTGAATACATGGATCCGCAGAGACAGAGATCTCAAGTTCACATATGCGGGACTGAGACAGATTTGTGACAAGTACCTAGTTCAGGACAGAAGCACAGGACAACTGTACGAGACACCACAAGACATGTACATGATGATCGCGGCAACCTTATTCGCGGAGTACCCAGAGAAGACCAGGATGGGTTACGTGAAGAGATACTACGACGCGATATCACAGCACAAGATCAACATTCCAACACCAGTGATGGCAGGTGTGAGGACTCCGATAAGACAGTTTGCTTCATGTGTCTTGGTTGACAGTGACGACACACTGCCGAGCATATTCTCATCGGACATGGCGATTGGATTGTATGTTGCCAGAAGAGCGGGCATAGGAATCAACGCAGGACGTATCAGAGGCATCAACAGTAAAATCAGAGGAGGGGAGGTCCAACACACAGGAGTGATCCCGTTCCTAAAGAAATTCGAATCAACGGTGAGATGTTGCACACAGAACGGAGTGCGTGGGGGTAACGCCACTGTACACTTCCCGATATGGCACCCAGAGATAGAAGATATCCTTGTGTTGAAAAACAACAAGGGCACAGAAGACAACAGAGTCAGGAGGATGGACTACTCCATACAGATCTCAAAACTGTTCTACGAGAGATTCATGAACGAGGAAGACATCACTTTGATATCTCCGCACATGGCTCCTGGATTATACGAGGCTTTCGGCACAGAAGAATTTGATGATCTTTACCTGAAGTATGAAGCAGACAAGACCATACCCAAAAAGAAAGTGCCAGCACAGGACCTGTTCTTTGACCTATTGAAGGAGAGAGCAGAGACTGGTAGGATCTACATCATGAACCTGGACCACTGTAACTCACACTCGAGTTTCAAGGACAAGGTATCAATGAGTAACCTCTGTCAGGAGATAACACTGCCAACCACACCCATACAGGACATACACGATGACCAAGGTGAGATAGCACTCTGCATACTGTCGGCGATCAACGTGGGACAGTTGGGAGATGTAAGCGAATTAGAAAATCTATGTGACCTATCAGTGAGGGCACTGGAACAGATCATAGATTACCAGGACTACCCAGTGAAGGCCGCTGAAGTATCAACTAAAAAGAGAAGAAGTCTTGGAATCGGATACATTGGACTGGCACATTACCTGGCAAAGAACGGAGTCAAATACAACGAGAAGGGTGCCTGGGAGTTGGTGGACAGGCTCACAGAGGCATTCCAGTACTACTTACTGAGGGCGAGCTGTGACATCGCTAAGGAGAAAGGCAAATGTGAGGGATTTGAAAGGACCAAATACGCAGACGGTTTACTGCCAATAGATCACTACAAGAAAGAGATTGACGAGATCGTGCCACACAAACAGAGGATGGCATGGGAGTCATTGAGGAAAGACATCGCCAAGCACGGCTTGAGACACAGCACACTGTCGGCACAGATGCCATCGGAATCAAGTTCAGTGGTTTCAAACGAGACCAACGGCATTGAACCACCTAGGGCCATGCTACAGATCAAGAAAAGCAAGAAGGGACCGCTGAAGCAGATAGCACCAGGGTTCCCCAAACTGAAAAACGACTACACACTGTTGTGGGACATGCCAGACAACACGGGCTACATCAATGTTGTGGCCATGATGCAGAAGTACTTCGATCAGGCGATCAGTGGTAACTGGAGTTACAATCCATTACACTATGAGAACAACGAGGTTCCCCTGTCAGCCATGGCACAGGACATGCTGACAGCATACAAGTACGGCTGGAAGACATCATACTACCAGAACACGTACGACTTCAAGGGCGAGGAAGAGGACGTGCAACCAGCGGGCATAGGATCCAGCACAGAAGACGAGGGCGAGGACGTGATCCTGGAACCTGAAAATCCCGTGTCAGAGATAAGTACCATCGCAGACGACAACGGTGAGTGCGAGGCCTGTACAATCTAACATAGAAACGAGGACAGATGAGCAAGACTATTTTTAACCAGAGCAAAGTTGACTTCACTAAACAACCCATGTTCTTTGGTGAGGACCAAAACACACAGAGGTTCGACGTGTACAAGTACCCCGTGTTCGACAAACTGACACAGACGCAGTTGGGTTACTTTTGGAGACCAGAGGAGGTTTCACTACAGAAGGACAGGGCCGACTTTGCCAACTTCAGACCAGAACAGAAACACATATTCACCTCAAACTTGAAGTACCAGACACTGCTGGATTCAGTGCAGGGAAGAGGACCTGTGATAGCGTTCCTACCGTACGTGTCATTGCCGGAACTGGAGAGCTGTATCGTGACATGGGACTTCTTCGAGACCATACACTCCAGATCATACACACACATAATCAAGAACGTGTACTCGAATCCATCAGAGGTGTTTGACACCATCGTGGATGATGAGCAGATTCTGAAGAGGGCGACCTCGGTCACAAAACACTACGATGACTTCATAGAGTACGCCAAGCAGTGGGACGTGAACGGCAAGGGATCAACCAAGGTTCTCAAGAAGAAATTATTTTTAGCGATGGTGAACGTGAACCTGTTGGAAGGCTTGCGTTTCTATGTGTCATTCGCATGTACGTTCGCATTCGGTGAACTGAAACTGATGGAAGGTTCGGCGAAGATACTTTCACTGATAGCAAGGGACGAATCACAGCACCTGGCGATATCAACACACATCCTCAAGAACTGGATGGCGGGCGACGACAAGGAGATGAAAGCGATCATCAAGGAGTGTGATGGCGAAGTCATAAAAATGTTCAAGTCTGTGGTTGAAGAAGAGAAGGCCTGGGCACAACACCTGTTCAGGGACGGATCAATCATCGGTCTCAACGAGAAACTGTTGGGATCATACGTGGAGTGGACTGCGAACAAGAGATTGAAAGCACTGGGATATGACGCATTGTATGACCAACCGGCGGGCACCAACCCACTGCCATGGACACAGCACTGGTTGAGTTCTAAGGGTATGCAGGTGGCTCCCCAAGAGACGGAAGTCGAAAGTTATATCATTGGTGGTATAAAACAAGACGTCAAAAAAGGCCAATTCAGTAAATTTAAGTTATAATCCTAGCACTTTTCGCCGGCAATAAATACCCATATGCCAGCAGTATCAAGGAACAGAATAGATCTAGCACGTACCGGTCACGCCTGTACAACCAAGATAGGAGTACGAGCGTCGCAGTTCTCAGTATTCGCAAATGGCATCAGCATACTGAGGCCAGGAGACAGACTTCTACCACACACCATACTAGTATGTTCTCCAAAATGTAGATGTGTAGGACACAGTGCCAAAGTGAACCGTGGTTCACCCAACGTGTTCATACAGGGCCGACCAGTGGCAAGGCGGGGAGATTCAGCCGACTTCGGTAGCATGATACAAGGCTCACCTAACGTGTTCGCCAACGGAGGATAATATGGCGGTAAACAAGGGTCTTAAATCACTAGTAGAAGCATCACCAAATTTCAGCAACCAAGCACTAGAAAATGCGATCAATGAATTAAAGATAGGTTGGGTCATCAAGTCAATTGATTTAGATACCGCGGTAGAGAACAACACGGTGCTGACCACGTCACAAAAGAATGATGTCAAGGACACGATAAACAACATCGCATATCTCAATGTGGGTAGATATCTCAACGATATGATCAGACACACTAACACAATTCTGGACGGATCTATCATACCAGGTGATCCACTTATTGAAAGCGCAGACAACGGCCAAGGCACGTTCATAGAGATACTACAGTCGGTACAATCACTCCAGAACACCATACCTGACCTTTACGGAGTGCCAGCGTCAGCCAAGGCAAGATCAGTTAACGATCACCTGGGCATACTGAACAACAAGTTCACGACGACCGATGACAGTAGCAGACCGGTGTTCACCACACTAAAGGAATCAATCACGTTCATCAACAACGCGGCATTGTCCTCGGACACCGCATACCAGACAGCCATGGATAACCTAAAGTCATTCATTAACGGTGTGGTGGCGGACTCAACGGACTTCCAACAGACACTGGACACATTCGCTACCGCGGTGGCCACGGCCGCAACCAACTTCGACGCCGCACTACAGAACAACCCCTACAGCGTGAAACGTACACAGATGATCGCTGACAGGGACAGCATCGTAACACAACAGTCACTGGAAAATTCGAACATAACCACACTGCGGACCTACACGGAAACACTCACGGACAACCTGGCCTACGTGGGCGTCGCGGAGGATCCCACGCTGAGGCAGTTGATGTCGAGGGTGGCACAGAACGCCAGTTGGAGGGAGTACTTCGACAACTACGAGACCAACCAGGCCAACATCAATCCCATCTACAACATCAAAACAGACTCCGACAAGAGTGCTATTATAGATCAGGTGCTGAGGGACAGTGGCCTGCCCGATGTGATAGACTACTTGGATTTAGCCGCTGTGGCGGATAAGTCAGAGCGTGACGACAGGATCGACACCAAGAACTACGACAGGTACACCACAGAACAGAGGATCACCAAGAGCTGTGAGCAGTTGGGGTTGACCACTGCCAACAGAAGCATATACGACCAGAGCCAGCGACTGCTGAACAACATGAACCAGCATGATCGTGACCGGATAGCACGCCAGTTGGATCTCAACGAATCCAGTAATACCTTAAGTTAATCCTTGATTTCTTCGCAACCTATGACGATCTGCTCGTAAGGCTGTTGATAACGGGTGAAAATGTCCGTGAGCCCGTAGAACCTGTACTGGGCGTCCCGCTCACACTCTGACAATGTCTGGTAGATCTTGCCCTCGCTGTCGTTGTAGGGGGTGCACTCAACCGCACCGTTGACCAGGAAACACATGACTGCAAACAATTTGAACATAGTATTAGTTATGGCCCTTTCTGTTGCCAGGTGGGCCAGACCCCGAAGTTAGACGGTTATTACGCCGCTAATCTCATTTCAGACATGCCAACCGTTAGGTCAGCAAATCCTAATGCTCTTTTGTTTGCATTTAAAAACTGGACGTTACCTCGTGCCTACTGGGCAAACTCCTGATACCTTTACACACCCGTCGAATCTATGTCAGCCCCGGAAGGGATTACATAAGCCACCTAGTAATAATTGGTGGAGCTGGTCGGTACTGCCCCGACGTCCGAAATGTTTATTCTGTATCAATCAACATTTACATCAGTATTTAAACACACTTTCAGGAAAATGTCAAACTCCCTCATCATTTGGTTGACTTTTTTCGAGAAATAGATAAAATAGTTTGTATGACAGTAAAAATGAGAAAATTCACAATTTTAGATGGCGGTGAGAGCAAAGACGTCGAGGCAACATCATTCAAGAAAGCAGTGAAGTCATACCAGGCTAACTCCAAGAGTAAGCAGATCACTGTGGAATGGGAGGCCAAGAAGGGCGGACACTACTCCAAAGTACAAAATCTACCATTGGGAAGAAAAAAGAAGATAGGACGTTAGTAAACAAGTGAGAGTGAGTCACAACCCATTGGTGAAGATACTGGTGAAACTGAGAATGGCCTGGGCGGACTTCCGTGGACACCACGGCAAGGTCTGGGACTACGAGCCAGGAGAGTACTACCTTGGCATGAAAAAAGGTCGCAAAGATCACGAGAAGAGGCACGGTATTAAATGACCAAGGTGATGTGGACTATCTTCGCTGTTTACACATCAATCTTCATATACGGTTGCGTCACTCTAATATAAAATGGGCAAGATCACAAATCGTTACTGGGTAGTAGAGGGCACTCACAAAGATCCCAACGACATCGAAACACTGGAACACAGCACAGAGAAAGAACACGGTCCTTACTCAGACGAGAAGCAGGCCACCGAGATGGCAAAGGCATTGATACAGAGAAATATTGATGACTTCTACCACCGTGCGTGGGTAATCACAAAGCACTAGTATAATTCCACAACCTTAGGTCATTAAATAATTGCATCGAGGGAGACACTATTGGCGACTAGACCAAAGAAATCGACCACTTACTGGTCGAAAATAAGGAAGAAGGCCCCAAAAGTTCCAGACATCACCTGTCCAGCCATAGACGACGTGCTCAACAGATTGGAAAAGTTAATCTGCAGGGAGTTCTCGCGAAGGCAGTTCGAGTTACTGGAGAAGAAGATGGAACGTCTGAGACGCGCCAACGAGCAACTGCGTGAGTCCGGCATCTACTGGCACGACGCCTGCAAGGAAACCGTGAGGGACCTGCTTGGTAAAAGGAAGATGAGGTAACTATCTATATGTGGAAGGTAGTCATTATAATATGTACCCTGGGCAATCCCTGTACCGTATTCCAGGAGGATCCTCCCAAGTACTACGATAAAAAGGCGGAGTGTATGGTGGTGGCCGCCAAGAAGGAACGACTACTGATTGAGGGCCACAACAACTATGGCTACACTGTAGAGAAGAACGGCCACACCTGTGAACTCAAGCAAGACGTAAATTCTGCGTAGGTTGACATTTTACAAAAATCTGCTATAATATTAGAAAAACTGTCACTGATATGGCATTGTAGCCTTATTGTCAGCGGACACTCGGCAACTAGAAAGGACAATTATGCAGAGAGAAAAAAGACGATTACTGGATATACTTCCAGAAGTACAAACAGCACTATCCAACACAATAAAAGGTTGGGACGGTATACTAACCGGCGCTAAGAATAAACTCAACAAAGATTTAGCAAAAGGCAAGAACTTCCCGCAGGGAGTACAGACCATAGACATATCAAAGATATGGATCGACTACTCAGTGCAGAGAGACATCAAGCACAAACACGTGGCCAAGATCATAGAGAGATTTGATCCAAGGATATGTATGCCGGCCGCGGGCGTCAAGTTAATAGGGACCGACGAGGAAGAAAGAATATATGTGTATGACGGGCAACACAGATTGATGACGTGTGCCATTCTAGGCATTAAGGAAATACAGGTGTGTGTTATAGAGACCGAGGAAAAGACTTTCCCGGCCTACGCATTTGAAGTGTGTAATGACTCCGGTATAGCGAAAGCCAGCAAGGAAGACATACACAGAACGTTATTGTACAGATGGGAACACGGCACAGCGGAAGAGCGTGAGGATCCCAGAGTCAAGAAAGCACACAAGATACAGACTGTGTTTGACGAGTGTGGAATCGACCTAGAGGGTCAGAGGATAAGAAAGAGTGATAAACTCAAAGGTGATAAACCACACTTCTTCTCACACTTCCAATACGCACATTTTGGTTTCGATGAGGCCAAAGCCAGTGAAATGAAAAGCATCCTGACTGCGATCAAGACAGTGTACAGTGACGAGGAAGAGATAGACCAGGGTCTATACATCGGACTAGTGGACATGGTTAGGATAGCGAGGAGCGAACAAGACCTCGAAGACATGCCAGAGGGTTGGATGGAGAGACTGCTACGTGTGATCAAACGTTCAACCGGCAACGCCAAGAACTTCACCCAGTGTACGCGTGAACAATGGCAACATCACAACGGCACGGCCATGGAGGGTCCAAAAGGTATGTGTAACACAATGAGAGAAGTTTTCAAGAAGTTCGCTTCAAAAGATGAATACTTTAACGTGCCACACCACCAAAACTGTAAAGTGGGTATCCTGGACGACAACATCTGTGCTAGATTCCAATCAATGCTTTCAGGACAGAACGCATGATAAACGAACAAAAGATAAAATGGCTGGGCGACGAGTTTACCTCGTTGCCCAAGTTCCGAAGGAAGAACAACTTCGAATCAAACAAGGCCAGCCTGCGTTTCATAAAAGATGAAGTGAACAGGTTGAAGTCAATGTTGACAGAGAAGAGATCGCCTGATGAGAGATACGAGATATACAAAGTACTCAATCGTAGCATACGTAGATCACAGGACATCTGCAAGGACATCTACAGTGTTCACTATTTCGAGGACTTCGAAAAGGACCGACGTAGGGTCAATGAACACGTGATCCCACAGAACTTACTAACCGATGCCTACCTGGAAGGACACATCACATTTGAACTGATGTTGGGAATGCCATTGGTTGATCTCAGTGAGGCCAGTGATCAACTTCTGGCGAGCAAGGGACTGGCAAAGATCAACAACAACTGGTGGCATCCATTCCGTAGATACAAGTTGGCCGGCATAGAAGAGAATGTGTATACCCCAGCCGGCAAGAAGATCAACTTTGAAACATTTACCCTGCAGGATCATTTTGACATATACCAGGAGATCGAACTATGAAGTGGGACTGTTTCTACAAGGTCAAAGTGACCAAAAATGGTAAGACAGAGACCTATCACTGGGGATATTTCCCCTACAGTATGGTACTATCAGACGTGAAAACTCTTTACAAAGAGGGGGCTGATGCTGTAGAATTAGAAATGATAACAAAGAAACAATTCGACAAAAGGATAGCACCATACACATCATGAATATAAAAAAGATCATAAACAGACTTGAATATTATCTGAGGATACTGCCCAGACACTACATGACCCCTAGGAGGTTCATGGACACAATGCAGGAACAGACTGCCATCAAAGATGCTGACAGCATTGGCGGCACCGTGGGACACATGTTGTCACAGGATCCACAACCTGAGTATGTATCCAGCAGTTGGTTCGAGACACTGTACACATACGACCAGGCCAAGATACGAACAAGACAGAAGGCACTGGAGAAGGATGCCGAGGTGGAGGGATTCATAGCCGAGTACGGTGTTGATGATGGATCCAGTTTCATACCGCTGTGTGGTCTGACACCACAAAAGGTGTTTGGCTTTGACGCTTTCGAAGGATTGGACGATGGTGGGAAGTGGAGGGGTGGCATCGAGCACCAGGACATGTTCCAGAATCAAGGCAAGATACCGTTCAAGGTGCCAAGCAACGGTGTAATAGAAAAGGGATGGTTTGACAAGACCCTTCCCGATTACGACTACGGTCATGAACAGGCCAAGTTCCTGAACATCGACTGTGACAACTACATGGCAACGAAGACAGTTTTAGAAAACGTCAAGAAGCATATCTGGACGGGCACAGTGATCGCGTTTGACGACTATTTCAATGAGTACAAGTTCCGTGGTGAGACACAGTTCACGGCATGGCAGGAGTTCGTCAAAGCAGAAAAGATCAAGTACGAGTACCTGTACTGCATCGCACCAGCGGTGATAGTCAAGATACTATAGGTTGACCTTTAACCAATTTCATATATAATACAACAAAACATCGGACGAATGCGTCGTTGTCATTTGTCAATAACATTAGAGACCCTCTAGGTCGATGATGTAACGTAAGCCCTAGGGTAGCACCGAAGGCGACGCGACCATGGGTCGTCCGGTGTTAAAATGAATTATGCCAAGTGAAAAGACAAAACAACTGCTAGAAGGACTGGGCCGGATCACAGACTCAGCACCCAAGGTGCGTGAATCCGAGAAGTATCATAGTTTCACCAACAGGTTCTATCCCAACTTCCTACACCAACTGCCCAAGAGCTACGACAAGGCCAAGCGAAAGAAGGACGAGGACGGTGAGGAGTACATCATGATAGATCGCATTTACGGTGACCTGTGGAACACAGGTAGACTGCAACAGAAGGATGGCACCACGTACACGGGTAAACTGTACAAGAAGAGAAGATTAATAGTGAGGAAGGATCCCATCACAGGTGAGAAGAACAACTTCTACAGCGCCTGCACGTCAACAGCGGATGGGAGATGGTTCGACAACCAAGGACTGCCCATAGAGGCTCCCACACAACTGGAACCAGAGAAACAGCCAGATCCTGAGGAACTGGAACTGATCGAGAGCAGGAAGGCAGAGGCCGCCAAGGCCAGAGAAGCGGCCATACTGGCCAACCTGAAATAATCAAGTAAAATAGCGACTTTTCCGCCGGTTGACGGAAATACCATTACCATGTATAATAATGGTAACAAAGGAGAAAGAAACATGTATAAATGTTCAGTAAAAGCACAATTGGTATTAGACCAAGTAAGAAAGAGATGTCAGGAGGACACACAGACCAACAACAGATGGTACGGTAGATCTGGCAACTATATGTACATCATGGGCAGAGAGAACGCCGACGGTAAGGCTACAGGAGTATGTCACAAGTTCGCTGAAGATGGATCGCACAAGTTATGTGGTTCATTCAAGATATTATCAGATGGACAGATCACTAGGTTCACTGGTATGAGTTCAGCAGACTGGAGGAACTTCATGAGTTCAGCGGAAGCCGAGTACAAAGCCAAGTACGAAGCAGACAAAACAGAAACGACAGCAACGGAACAAAAGGTTGCGGTATAAATTGATGATGTGGCCCAAGCAGTGGGCTCGAGTACAGTATGGTGCCAACGAGGCCAATTCGTAAAAATCTCGGTC